>JGI24158J21664_10008457_pt1 | contig 13695 bp, 8 predicted proteins | sample Ectturendosymbi3_FD_21664 | JGI IMG/M metagenome (IMG submission 21664) | reverse complement strand
AGTGCTTGAAGAGCAAGATTTCAAAGAAAAAAGTTGCCCCACAATAAACAGGTGAAGCTCTGCACACTGCATTTGAAGGGACGCACGCTCATGAAAGAAAAGACGGTGTACGATAAGTTTTTCACGACAACATAACAACCATAAGCATTTTTTTGTAAAGTTGATCTGTGACAAACAGTGATAGTCTCGGATCTGTTCATCACAGTTATAAGATTGTCGATATATTTAATGCACTACCATCGGACTTGGTAGATGTTTACCTTCGTGCACAGATCTATCACGGATCTAAGGAATCAAAATACAACTTTGATTTCGTTTGGATGTGGTCAATATTGCTTTTACTTGAATAAAATCGCCTATCCGTTGCAAATATCCAAAGTATCTGCAAATTTCTTTTGGTTCGTGCATTCGACAATCATGTTCTGGCAACAAACAAGCAATCCGACAAAAACTGCGACAAAACACTTCGGAATATCTTTGAGGACTTGCACTTCGAAAAAGTTAACCTTTTGAAAAGCTGATTATGCCCTTGAACAGTGAAAACCGGCCTAAATAACTATCAGCTACGCTTGTAGAATCTCTTGAGCTTTGAGCGAAAACCAAACATGCTCTTCTAAAATAAACTTACACGAGGTTCATAAACACTGGATGTGCGAGCCCATAGATAAAGCAAAGCAACCCTGTCATAACATACCTATGTTGCCGGCAGGGATTTCGAGAAGCTCCAGGTCGGACTGCAGAGCAGGAACATTGACTTCGTGTCCACCGATGTACACGTCATCAAGTGCCCAGCTCGCTCGATTTTCGCCCATGGTTGCCCAGCCTATGTGCAGAATAAGATACAGCCGGTAAAATGGCTGGCGACAAGAAAAAAATGTCCCGGTTAAATATTTTAAGCATCCAAGCTGCGTAAAATTACTTGCAAATACCAAAACTATTCTTTGCGCTTGGCATAACGTACCGCCAAGTTCAAGAAAATATGTTGATGGATTATCTCAGCAAAGCAGAATGCAAAGCACTTTAAAGAGTACAGCAGATACTGTCTTAGAAACGTTCACTTGCGACGTCGAATTTATTAAACCTTTTTTCGCGTGTAAGTAACTAGCAATGGATCACTATACGGGGAATATAGCAAATGACGTAGAATTTTGGGCTTTACCCGCAGTTGGAACGTGAGGATTGGGAAGGATGCATTGTTATGAACTTTCAGACCACAACAAAATGTGCCGTGAGTACAAACTAAAAGTTTAAATGATTTACTTGTTATGTTTAGTATTAAAAAAACCACCCCGTGCGTAGTACCGTGCAGGAACAAGCAGAAACAGGAATTTTGTGCTCTGACGAAGTGTAAAACTTGATTCTCGAACCAAAATATCACTGACATCAACCTGAACCAGAGGCGGATCCAGCCAGTAAGGTTAGGGGGGCGATTTCAATGATGTTTGGTAATCAAGTATAGCGGCTTTACTACTGTAAAAGGGATGAAATACACAACACTGCTGTGACAAAACAATGGACGACAAAATGGTCTTATATCGCGAATCCTGTTTTCCAAATTGTAAAAAAATCATGGTGAACAAAGTTACTTTTGTAGGTTTTAGGGGGTGGGGCGATCGCCCCCAATCGCTCCCCCCTGGTTCCGCTGAACATTAAATTTTCTAATTTTGAAGTTATGCAAATATCGCCGCAGGGCAATTTCTGGATAATTTCCTTGATCTCATCCGTACGTTTCGTCCTACAAACAAATTCCTCCGATTTTGTTCAGGCAGCCAAAATTTAAATAGGCGGCAATGGAAACAGTTGAAACATCTCGTCATTTAACTCGCTTTGAAGTATCTTTGAGTCGTCTATGCTTTGATAACGTCTGTGCTTTGATATAAGTGTTTGACAAATGCGGGAAAGATACCTGTGGTCTTGTCCATTTCAAACGGCTGCCACCACCTAATTCTAGTCGAGTTGGTTCGAGCAGCCAGGGGAAGTTTGATGTGACCATCTCTGCCGCTCATTGGATGCGATTGATAGTCCAGCTCGTGCAAAACAGACCACGATATCCCTGCGTCGACAGAAAATTGCCAACTGCTTCAAAAACCAAACAAACAATGCCTGGATAATCGAAAAAAAGGAATTTCCTCATCTTTCTCCGGTAGACACCTCATGTGAAGTATTTTCTAATTGCGTGTCTTTAATATCATATCTCACGTCTATTGCTGAAATAAAAGCAGACCTAGAGGTGCAAAATAATCAGACACCGGACTTTATCTTAAATAACAGAGAAGAACTTGGTGTTAAGTTTTCAAGTCGAACGCAGTCAATCGCTGGAAGATTGCAGTTTGGCGAAACTTTGCAGTACTCTCAATGTTTTACTAGACATGGAACTGTTGTTGACACAACGTATATATCTGAAACGCAAGACTGTCTCTAAAACTCCGTTTATGCAGCCGCCGTAGTTTCCGAGATCAGGTTTCTTACCTCCGTCGGTGGAATACTGCAAAATAATTCCATCCTTCCGAGATTTGGCGGGCAGGCAATTTGAGTTCGATCCACCAATCACAGCACGATACGCAACAAACCTGTTAAATTTTGAAGTGGTTGAAAAGCGGCACACAAGCACAGCATCGTTTTCCGTAGAATATAAATGACTTGGGTCTGTGTAGAGAACCGACAGCGAGTAGAGTCTGGTGTAAGTACAACTGCAAGCGCATGCCGATGACTGTCATCATTGTGCGTTTCGATCAATTTTTTCTGTGGTTTTATTTCGCGAATTGAAACAGTGGAAGTGTTACTGAGAACATTGCCAACAAAGAAATTATTTTATTTTGAGGCTGCGAGTCCAGGCGGCCGTTTACTCCAGTCCCATTCACAGGTGACAAGGCAGACGCTTTTTTTCGTTTTCGCCGCGAAAAGGTGGCTTGCAGGCAAGCAGATATCAAAAGCGAGCAAGCCTGTGAAAGCATATGACGCACTGAAGTGACTCAACTACGACTGAGACCGGGAGAGCAAATTTACTGTCAGATTTTCTTTGAACTGTAGCTATTACTTTAAGAAGAGAAAAAAGTCTTTTGGGATCATCAGGTGAAATAAGTAATAAAAACAATTTCGAGACGTCGATATAACATGTAAAATTTTACGTTCAGAATTTCTTAATGTGATTAATCGGTTTAAAGTAAAAACCCAGTAATCGTGCGATTTGTCGCACGTGTACTTGATGATAGTCTGCAGACTTCTCTACGTCACAGTAGGGAAGAAACAGGAGCATCATCTGGAACAAGATTTCTTTTGGACGCCGACAAAGGACTTTCGCTACGTTTGTCGCTGCATTTAACTGGATGCGATGTTGCGACTGCTAAACCTTGGAAATGGTGGGAAGTGGTAAGCTTCTGCACAAAAGTTTTTCTGCGGACGACAATTAGTTCGATTGTGGAAACACTTGATAACTTAATCGCACCTTGCGTCACGAAGATCTAGGTCCTTGCTTTCTGCTTGCTTGGGTCCAACACCGTCAAATAGCAAGGAGTCGCCGTCCATTAGCAGACCGCAGTTGGTGTTGTACTTTTCAGCTTCGAGAAGGTTCCACTGGTTTGCAGCGTCAGATCCAGCATTAAACATGTCTTTCAAATACGTCTGAAGAAGAAATTAAGCAGTCACAACCCATCAAGTATTTTTTGAAGAAGAACATCAATTTTTCGCTGTTTGGCAATGGCGTGGAAACAAATGCGTAAGACTTTCGTGTGAGATACACGTATACAGCGCTACGTAACACGTTATTTACAAAAACCAAAATTTAGCTACAAGAAACCAAAACTCTCTCACTTTCTGTTGATGACCCAGGTAGCAGTTTGGACCTTCGTACCCGTCGTCGCACGAACACCGCGGTTCGCCCGCTGCGTGCTTGAGACAGTCGCCGTGGCCAGAACAAGCGTCCGGACAGGTCGGGCCGATGTAAAGCCGGTCCAGGGCCCACTTCACATCGGACGAGTTTTGGAAAAAACGGAAACGAATCGGTCTGCGCCGAAAGCATGTCTTTATCTTTAGTGACGAAGTGCTCGCTACAGTTTTCCCAAAGTGCTGTGCATCATTACGCGTATTCTACTTTCGGAAACAAATAGTGTTACACGTAGTTTACGCTTAGTCACGTACATCGCATGTATCAGTTTTGCTTTGTTTTCTTATTAGTAAAAAATGGATTTCAAAATGTCGTATGTAATCAAGCATCTCCTGTGACGTGCGTAAAGATAATGGATTTAATGCACCAAAACCAAGCAGTACGATCCATTTGAATGACAAGTCAGGTCATTTTTGAAAGCGTTTTCAAAGTTCACGCATAAAAAGTATTTCAATACTGTTTTTGCCGAAAATGTTTCGTTTCAAGTCTTTTAATACTATTTCGCTTTCCTTTGGTTTGTGAACAAAATTTCTGGTTAGAAACGCTTAGCAGCATGGCTATTTTAAATAAACAGGAATCCTAGGTTTTCGGTGTCTTTTCACAAAACCCACTAAGAGGATGTGTAGCTGCAATGATCTGGTTGCCTCTGGTTGACGAAGTGCTTCTCATGTAGACGCTGCAGCGTATACAGGAAAAGTTGTGATTGAACTTTGTTGATTACAGGAAAGAAAGTAATTTTGAGACGAAATGTTGGCATCGAAGCATGGAGGACAAAACAAACTCTGAAATAAATCCACTGCTGTCGCCCATCTGAGGTCAGTATTAGCAAAACATTGCAGGCAAGTGTGATAACGTGGCTATACCGGAAGGCCAAGGTGGATGACTACAAAAAATTTTGCCTACTTCCAGTTGTCTTTCCTTCCAAATCCTTTACTTCCAAATCCCAGGTCACATGTCTCGGAAAAAAGTTAGTTTAAAGGCGGGGTGTATTAGCTATAACATTTACGAAAAAATAAAAAAATATTTCCTTGTAAGCAAAACATCTCTAGGGAATCTAACTTGTAAAAGTATCGGCTTACCCCGCCACCGTGGTAAACAAGCGCTGCTAACAGCAGCAAAGCCCATTGCAATGAAGCTCGCATAGCTCAGTGATCAGTTTTATCTCCACAAATAAAAGCCGATAATGTTTACAACTTGCCAAACAGCAAATGCTCCACATCATCGCATTTACCCCGTAATATAAAAAAGTGCCAGCACGGAAGATTCCAACACGCCGCAAACAATAAAACGCATTTTTACTGATAAGGAAAACAAACGAATGCACCTTCTTAACGAATTGCCACCAAGCGGTATCGTTCTGCGTCGCCACGACGGCGATATAAAGTGCGCCGAAGGCTGAGTGATCTCTTTTCCGAAGCAGTCTGGATCGGACGGAATGCACTGTGGTGTGACGTAATTCCAAGTATCGCCGTAATCAAGCGAGTACTGGACGTGAACAGGTTGATGGGCTTTTTGCACATCTTGGCACAAAACTACGATCTGCATCAAGAGAAAGTTTCACCAGCAGTTGCAATCAGGAAGGGTTCAGCAAGCGTGAGATTTGAAACTGAGTTTCAGGGCTGAGGTAGCATAGAGTCAAGTGAAATCGATTTCCTATTCAAAAACATTTGCTTGTTGATTGGCCTTCGCCACTTTTGTGGAGTTACTTGAAAACAGATATGTGCAAGCCTGAATCATCGCAAAGCAGAGCCCAGTCGGCTGATTCTTCGAACGATTGCAGCGAACCTAGAGCTTTTAATTGTTGTTGAGCTAATTTACCGTTAAATTTAACGTAGGATGCACGCCGTGGGCTTATTCTCCCTTTTTTCACACAAAAGCAAATAAGTCGTAGACATTTTTAGAACGCAAAATATTCATCGTTTCCTAGGCACACAATACAGTGCTTCCCAGACACACAACCCAGTGTCATGTATATTTTTGGCATTATTTGGTAAAGTGAAAAATCTTTACCGTGTATTGCAAAATATATCCCGGCTCAGCGATGAAATCCTTCGTGCCAACAGATGCTTGCAAGCCTGGCTGCACACCAGCTAAGACGACGTCATCACGGCCACAGAAACTGGTCGGCTTTGTGTTGTCATAGAACTGCCACATATCCTTGTCATCCCGGTCCACTGAAAGTAGTTATTGTACGCCTCGTTTTGTTCAAGTTACTTTCACGGAATTTAAATTTCAAATTGTGTTGGTGGGACAATCAGGTGCAGGTTGAATTTATTCTACTACTTCAGTATGTTACTTTTGACGAATACAAGGTTTCACTGATTTTTTGTGGAACTAAATGATACATCCAACTACACCATAACAGAAATTTCACCGCAGATGTTTGTCTCAAGAGCAAACTCGCCCCTAAAGGGAAAATTACATAAATATTTACAAGTTTGGGCCACTGTGGTTACAAAGCAAACACTATAATACAAAGCAAAGCCACAAATAAAGACAAAAAAAACTTTTACACGAATATTTTGTAATCAAGATAAGCCAATATACTAGCCATCAAACACAACATAACACAGGGATGACAAAGCAAACCTGTTTGTTTTTTCTGCGAGTAAACTCACAGCCTGGACAATTTCATTTTGAGGACCTAAACTCTGCATTTATGTTCAGAAGTAGGTCTGGAACACTAAAGAAAGCATAGAACCAGTACAACTTACAGTATAAACCGTACGGCGCTGCAAGAGGCTCAGCAAATAGGAAGCCGTCGCTCAACATCTTTCTGCGAAACAAAAGTTCAGTAATTATTGCCATGGGCATCGGAAGGGTGCATGGGGGAAAGGACCCCTGGATTTTGAAATTTGACAGTGTGCTTTTAGCTTTTTATCAGGAACGTGTCCTTTACTTTGGTAAAATGAAAGTTGACCACTGTTACCGCCCACTGGAAAAAATCTTTCTAACGCCTGAGATTGTTGGCCTACAGTTTCGCACAGGCACGCCAGGAGCACTATTAATCGGCGTGTGCCTGTGGTCTATTGGTATTTAAAGATGCAGGGCGACCCGAAACGAACTGCAGAAGCCGAAGTGGAAGCAAACCGGATAGTCATACACACCGAAACAGAACTGAATCATATATTCCAAAAATGATTTGTGTAATCAGCTCATCTGGCAAGCGAGAGTACTGTCTTTATTTCGGACCAACGAAGCATATGCACCAGATCAGCTGCTTGCGTGTAAAAAGCCCAACCCACCAAGATATTACCCACTGCAGTTTTCACTTCGATTAAGTCAAATACAAACCACGTCCCTCAGAGTAAACAAGCATGTTGACAGAACTCCAGCCGTTAATGAAAAAAAACTGGGCATGATCTGTACCAGCTCCACACTGCTTTCTTCGAAACCAGTTAAATCGAAAAAAAGCCAACAAAAACAGTGTTAGAGACGCATTTTCGAAATAATTTACTCGTTTTTGCGACCGCTGATCAAAAGGTTGTCGATTGCCCAGTCTTGCTGTCCCTGACCATCGTGACGGGGCTGCCACCATCTAAACTGGATTCCGACGTCCCTCGCTTCAGAAGGCAGCAAGTAGTTGACGAACCTGTGCGAACCGCAAGCGGAATGTGAAACAAGAAGCGAAACGAATTTTCACATCGACTGACGCGTTCACACGAAGCAAAACCTTCTTGCTTCATTTGAAAAAAACAATTGCTTTTTTGGTCAACCGCGTCAGATTCCACGCAGTGCTGTTAACATATCTCAATGAGAAATGAAGCAATACATGTTTGCTTATTGTTTAAAGTCTGCACACTTACACACAACGGAGTGGAACTTGAGCACGCATGGCGCTAACAAGGAATACAAAGATGAATGAAAGACACGAGCGTAGATTCGTGGCGTTAGTAAACAGCACACGCATAAATGGCGTCAACACAGCTGTCATGATATTTAGGAGCGCTACACAATGCTGTGTTAAGTCACAAGTAGATCGATTTATAAAATGTATAAGGTAGTGGGAGGCTGTGAAGGGTCAGGGGTCATTTGAGCTGCAGACTTACCCAGGGCAAAACTACTTACAGTGTAGAGAGAAAAGTTGTTAATCAAAAATAAGTAAAAGTTTGTTGCTCTAAATATAAGGTTTAATATGCGCAATGAGTTTATATGATGAGTTTATGCGCCATGAGTTTATGGAGACAACATGCGCCGCAGGCAAATTTAAGCCCCAGAAGAAATTGGTTTAACTTTGCCACATACAACGTTTGCAGTTTGTGCGTATAATATGAATATTAGTGATAGCTTAAAAGGAAAATACTTCACGACAGCTGAGGACTAATGGAGCGCTGCAAAGTGTATCACTAAACTTCAGCGGGCTGAGAACGAGGCGTGCAATCGTTCGCTCGGGAAATGGACTTTCACTCGTGTTTGCTCATGAATGGAAAGGGAAATTCATTTGTTGCTCGGTATACAAAGATTTGCAACGTTGGCAATGCGATTGAGACTAAAGACACCCAAAACGTTATACGAGATCAATATGCTATGTAAAAGAGTCTAAAAGAAAAGCAATAAGCAAAATATGCAGAAAGAAAACTTTATCTTCAGTAATGGTGTAGTAAATCACGACTTTGGTAGAGTTCCTGCGTGAAATGCAATTTATTAATATCAACTCTCAAAATATGTTTTCTCATATTTCCGCTTCAAAAAGACTTCGATCAGCAATTCATGTGACCAATCACATGAGCATGCCTCTGTCACTTTAGTGCCATAGCACATGCGGAGAAAGTAAAATGCAGAAAAAATGTTAACTTAGTCTTACAAAATACAAAAACGTAAACTAGTTGTTTATAGAATCAACGTGTGGGCTACAAAAAGAGTTTTATTCCAAACGGAAAAGGATAGTAAACCACGTTTTTGTTTCCGTGCTGCACAATTATGGTCGTAGCACTAATTTGATTTTGCGTCCTCCGACGAACCTCAGGCATGGAGCAGTGATTTTCTAATCTCTGCCGTCGAACGGCAACATGGAAAACACACTAGAAAAGTGTAAAAGATAACAACACACATGCCACACTACACGTTCGAAAGAGTAAAGTTTATATTTTATGTGCACCAAAACTGTAGTCTAAAGGCCTTTCTTTTATCTTGTCTCCAAACAACTGCAATTTTTCAAACCTTTAGCAATTTTGATTTATATCATGCACATACGCTATGCGTTCTCACCCTGGGGCGTGATTGTGATCAGAATAATAGATTTCAGCGAGTTTCAGCCACGTGATTCCTCCGTTGCGAGTGAAATCAACCATGACGTCTTCATCGCGATGATGAGGAGGAGCGCCAGCGCAACCAAAACGAAATTTAAATTGAACGAAATCAGCGTCTGTTGTGTTCAAGGGTTTGGTGACCAGCATTCTCTTGCATGCCTGAACACAACAAGCGTATAGTTGTCACTGCAGAACCAGAAAAGTGACACACGGTTCGGAGCACCTTTGCATATGCTAGATGGCGGCAGGCGGATCGCCCGAAGCTGAAGTGTCCCAGCATCCCTGACGAAAAGAATTTAAAGCGAAGTTCGAAATCAATCAATCGTTACTGATGATTTCGAAGACGTTTTCGTTAGTATCAGTGACTGCGATGCTTTAAATATTCTATGCCATCAATTTCTTGCTTTCGCGAAACGAGTACTTAATGCCAAGACATTCGTCCGCTATGCAGACTTGCGATGTATACGGAAGGAACGTTGCACCAATGATTTTCTGAATCACAAAATCAGAAGCATAGCAGTGAAAAGCTTAGGTGAACGTGAAAGATTTTTAAGGTATCGAAATAATGGCAAAGGCAAGCTTTTAGGTCAATAATTAGTTCGGACACAACACACATAAGATGTTGAAATTCAACACGATCCTGGTTTCTAGCACGTTAACAAACGGCGCGATCCAGTCATTGCCATTTCAGCATCTCGCTGAAATGCAACAAAAAACGTCAAGTCAACTGAAAAGCACGTCTTGATATTATTACTTTAAACAGTTAATGCTAACCAGCTCCCAATAAAAGTGCTGACGTCTTTTGGCTGGTACCTGGTTAAAATGGAGAGCGGTTTGGTAACCCATATTGCCGCACGCGTCGTCAATCACTCCTCCCACCACTCTGACGTACTGCGATGCAGAAAGGTCTTCGATAGGGGAGGAAAAGTCGTCCTTCAGGTCAGTAGGAAGATTGGATGTAGGGATGCGACAAGACTGGCCTTCCCATCCAGCGTCGCATCTTTTTAAGCGAGCAAAGAAAGAAGAGCTGTTGTTGCAAGTGTCGCAACGCACATTGCGTCACTGGGGCAGGTGACGTAGATGCCCCAGTGCATCTACTATATGCATTTACCCCAGATGCCCCAGTGCATCCTAGTGCACGTACTATGACAAGTAGATGCCCCCGTGCATAAGTAGATCCCCCAGTCTGCTGAGAGGAGCTCACATTTAGTTCTGTGAGTATCGCCTGCATAAGTCCACTTGTTGGGATTATACAACGGTTTTATTGCAATAACTTGTTGCCAAATCTAAAACCACGGCACAGTAGAAGAGTGGCTCGAAACTTAGGTGGCATTAAATACATTTGTGAATACATCTGACTAAAAAATAATGCGATCGTCCCCTCCTCTCAAGGTTTTCAAAGGCGATGCGTTATTCAACTCGCAGAACGAAATGATATTTAAGTGAAAATGAAGGTGTTTCGTCAGTTATTTTTGCTAAGCTATATGCATTTCTCTTGCTTTTCATGCGTTCTCTCTTAGGAAATCAACCATCACTACAAAAATTGCAGGGAAACAACAGGAGAGCACGATAAAGACAAAGCCAAAAAACTCGCGAAAGAAAGTCCTCATTGTTAACATTTAAAAATTTTCACTCTTACGAAATTTCTCCTGCATGCCTCCAGAATCCGCTCCATCACTTGAATACTTTTATGGAAATGGTTCGTCATCTCAAGACTACCATTCCGTCGAACAATGCTCACCTGCAAGAGGCTGCGTGACAATAGCCATGTCCGCTGCAGGCACGAGGACAAGCGCTACCGATGTAGACATCGTCCAACTTCCAAGTGGCCCCGATGATACCTTCAGGCTGACGCCACCGAAATCTTGTCTCAGGCGACCAGGTGTGATCTGCACAGTCATTTCTTGCAGGTAAAAGAATGCGCAAGCAAGGACGCTTTTCTTCACAAGATAAACTTCGTTTTTCCGTTTCTTTTTTCAGAAATCAGTCCTTGCCAGCCGTTAACTGGCATCGACTGAAAGTTAGCAAACATTGCAACCAGCGCCTATGGATCCTTTAATCCAGGTTGGGAAACCTGCGACCCGCGTGAACATTTGACATGGCCCACATCAGAATTTTCTTTACCCAAGTAACAGTACAACATCGCGTCAAAATGAAACTCCAGGATAAACAGATACTTAGTAAGTCAAGAGAAGACACTCTTCCTCATCGTTAGATAATGGTAGAATTTCAGGATAAAATTAATTGATTTTGCGGCCCGCCAGCCATAAAGCACAACTCGTGCGGCCCGTGGTAGTAAATAGGTTCCCCAACCCTGCTTTAAACGGACCACGTTCACTTCAGTCACTGCTTTCCACAAACTATTTCCACCGTAGCGCGGGCTCCATACGAGAATTAGAACGTAACAGGAACACAACCAGCCCACTGTACCTGCTAATGGGAGCGCCACCCTGTGTACGGAACTGTATTTTCCTGAAAACAGCTCCGAAGAGAAGCTGCTGCCAGAGCTCACAGGCGAGCAGTCAGTATCGCTTGGAAGGCAACGAGGTTCGACCAAAGCCCATGTGTAACCGTTATCAGTGGAATATTCCAAGGAAAGCTCTGAAAACCATCAAAGTGGACGGGCATTATGCAAATATGAATGCGGGGTTTACGTTTTCCATCCTAAACCAAAATCACCATGATACATTTTACAAATACTTTGTTGCAAGCATCAATCCGAATAAATTTCAGCAGAGCGAACACTAAATTGAAACTACGGATTGTGGTAGTTCGAATTTCACCGCGCGGATCGTTTTCGTTGCAGAGGTTCTAAACGACGACTGCCAGGAAAAGGAATGACGCCGTTTACACGGCGGTTTTTACGCGTACTTTCCAAGGCGGAAACTTTATCGCATTGACGAGGAGATGTGCCTGCTATTTTTTTACCACATGTGCCAACTTGAGCGAAACGCTAAAGCTTTAGAGCAGTTATGCTTGTTGCTGCGCTTTATACTCAACCAAGAAGCAATCGTTTCGATACCAGCTAACGCTATCTGTCAATCTTTCAATTCAGTGCACTCCGCTACGAAGTGCTGGGGCGGTGAAAATTTCCGACCACAAACATTTCTTTCACTTATAGAAAAGAAACATGTTCAGAATTTGCTGCGCTTTGTTGCCGTCAATATTTCTTCGCTCGTTTAGCAAAATTAAGAAACTTGGCATTTGCAACTTATGACTCAAAGATAGCAACAAATATTGAGCGGTGAAATTGTCAGGGAACAAAATGTCACGCTTTCCGCTTTGGAAAGGTAAGTCGCAAACCGAACGTAACTACCACATCAAGCTGTGACATGGACGATATTTTATGAAATGTATTTGATATTTCGTCACTTGAACAGCTGCGATTGATTTTAAGCAACGGAAGACACGTTTGATGTAGTGCTTGTTTTGAAAAAAAAAAACAGTCATTTTACTGTTAAAAACGTGCTTAGACCATAAAAGCACGACTCAGGCCCGCAGCCAAGAGCAAACCAGGCAAATGTCCTCCCCCCGAAATTTTCAAAACCATTTTGAAAGTGCCAATAACTTGTTTTAATTGTTAAGTACAACAACAAGTTACAATCATTTTGCTTCACTTCTAAAATTTCCAGCAACAATTGCGTGACTTGGGTTACAAAATGCAGAGATTCGATCGCAAAGTTCAGGGAAGTTTTGTTAGTTTACATTAACAGTATCGAAAAAATATGCATAGCGGAAAGTGATTTGTATGAATTTCAGCGTTTTTTCAGGTAATTTTAGATGATATTTACGAAAACATCAAAACCTTTCTGTACAACCACAGAATCGCGATGGGGTATTTAGAACAGATCTAATAAACAACCAACAACATTCAAACCAAAGTTCCTCCAAANCCTTACCATGGCAGTTATCCGAGGCTCCACTGCAGTCTGACCATAACGAGAAATGAATAAAGCTTCCNGCCCGGACGTTTGCGCCTGNGGTGGACGCCCAGCGATGGCCGCAATCCCGCGAAATTTCTTCTTGCTCGCCAAGCAGCAGGTAACTACATTCCTCGCCTGCACTTCTTTCGCAGCAGGTTGAGCCAGTCGCTAATCTGGCCGTAGCCAACTCAATCCACGTGCTGCTCTCGAATCTTTAAAATATTGGGCGAATTTGAGCGCAGAGAGCGAACAATTGTAGCCTATTGACAACTAGGTTAAAAATTAGTGATCCAACGAATCAAAGGCGAAACCAAAAAGAGACGCTGTTGAAAACAATGGGCGTCGTAAGGATTTTTTCCAGGGAGGTGGAGCAATAGTGGATTTTTCCAAAGGTAGGCAAAAAGATAGGGCAAAGGTGGTGAAATATCATTTTCCCCTCTAGAACAGTGGTTTTTAACCGGGGGTACACGTACCCCTTGGGGGTACGAAGAGCCAAAACGGGGGGTACGCAGCACCAAAATTTTCAGGGATACACGCCCTGAGAATTTGAACCAGATTTTCTTGAACATTCATCGAAATTCTCTGTAGTGTGACGTACCATTATCCATTACTTTGACTAGGGCTAGGCTGAGACTGGTTC
>JGI24158J21664_10008455_pt1 | contig 13696 bp, 13 predicted proteins | sample Ectturendosymbi3_FD_21664 | JGI IMG/M metagenome (IMG submission 21664) | reverse complement strand
GGGGGGTGGATGTCAATGTTAAGCAATCCGCCTAACTCCCTCTCCTTTCCCTTGTTGTGGTCCCCCATTCACACCTGGACGTTGCAAAAATCGGCGAACGCCATCGCTTCGCTCCTCCCTTCGTGGGTGCGAACGTTCCTGTGCACCCCCTCCCCCCCCAGTTCGCACGATTCCTTGTTTTCAAACTTCGCGTTGAGACGAGAAGCTCTGAGTCGTGTTTTGACAACGTTTCGTGCAGGCCCGGTATCGTTCAGCACGGAAGCGGATCTGATCGCACCGGGCCTCTGCGTCCGCGGAACTTTCTCGGTCACCACCGAGGAATTGTTCTTCGAAGTCCACGAAAACCACCCGAGCTTCGACAAAGCCGATCCCAAGGTAGGTCAGGGCTGGGCGATGGATGATGTGTTTGCAAGCTGGTTCGGATGAGTCGTTGTTGGAAAAGGCGGTTGCAACCGGTTTATTCTGGTTCTATGACGGGTTTATGATCGTTGTGACTCAAATTCTTACCGTTTTTAAAGTTGAGAATGTTAGCTCGTGCACTGCAGGCCTGCATCATGCGTTACCTCATCTTCGAGGCTTGCTTTGCAAGTGAATCTTATTTGACAGAGTGCTTTGCCAGGAAAATTTTTGCCGGTTCCCAAACTTCCTCTTACCATGTACCCCTTCAGCATTTCGACAGATGAGCATGCACCCCTAAAGTTTCTTACGACAAGTCGGCTGAGTAAAATAACGAGAAAACTGAATTTTTAATGAAACTTTTACATTTTAGAATGTTTGGAAATCGATATAATATACAAATATGTTTTTTTCTGACCTTCTATTACTAATCATAAAGGTGTACCCCTTCAAACAGGCAAATTCACCCCTAGAGGCACATGTATCCCAGGTTGGGAACCCCTGACAGACGCTATTCTTAAAGCGTGAGTTTATGCAGCGATTTTTTTCCTTGTTTTACTTGTGTCCGTACAACGCTCAGCCAATGGCAAGCTATTAATGGCTGCAAGGACCTCAAGCCCCACCACAAACCGCTTAACTGTCCGCGCAGGCCTGCTAGTAAGGGGGTAAAACCGGGCAATTGCCCCTTCCCGAAATTTTCAAAAACCTTTTTGAAAGCACCAATAACTTAGTTCTTAGATACAACAACAAGTTACAATCATGTTATTTCAGCTGTTTGCGCCGCTCTAATCTCGGTAATCTTCAGGGATTCGATCGTTTCCTGATTCCAAACTGAACAGTGGCTGTCGATAAACTGACCAGCTTTCTTCTCCGTAATCAACAAGCAAAATCTCTTAATCTCCTGTCTGCCCGCGTTTTAATACCCGCTTATTGATCTTTCTTCGCTGTGCGCTCCCGTTGCGCCGTAAGTTTATTGGAGGTCGTTTCATTCCCCGCCTGTCGCGTTGTTTTGACGTTCGCGCATGAAGTGCGCGTCATAATCGGGTTTGTTGTCGAATAATCGATGCGTTCAGATTGACCCGCATCTAAGTGGCATGCCGCCGAAGACGCGAGAAAGGCCGGGTGGCAAGGGGTTTGGGGATAAGATTGTGAATTACGGCAAGCACAACTGCGCATGCGTGAACTTTGACACAACTGCGCATGCGTGAACACTGAAGCGCACGTATTTATTCAAAACTAGCTTGTAATTCGAAATTGCGCTGGAGGTCACAAATATATGTGGCTTTGTCGAGTTGGGGCAAACTTGCGTGATTTTCTATCTGTTCCAGCTCCATGCTTCTTTGTTCCGGACTTTAAGGCGAAAATTGCCGTTCTAAATTTCGTGGTCAACGTATTGTTTCGTAAAAATAGACCGATTGTTTTTCAACAGAGAATGCCATTCACCATGAGCACTTGCAATGAGATTAATTATCTGAATACGCACCGAACCCAAAATCTAATGGTTGCACAAAATTTTATGTTGTCTAAAATAAATTTCCAGACCATGACACGAAAAGCTTAGCGCAGAACAACGTTGTGTCTCAGCAACCAGCAGTTTGAACGTAAAAAGTGTAAATATTTGATAAAATTGATGTTTGCTTCTGCAGCAGCTTCTAACAAATAAGAGCATAAACAACGTACCTTTCTCAATTTGTTGAGGAAATTTTGTCTGATGTTTATTTGTCATTTGCTTACTTCCCCCCGTTTCCATCCCGCTTAATATACTTGTGTAAACAAACTGCGATCGTCAAATGTTTTGGGAGGGCAGCCCGCCTCCCAATCTGGCTGTGGTTGAGCTGCTTACCCGGATGCACGTTGTGCTGTGTATAAACAGATGAAGTCCGGGATGAAATGTTGTGTTAAGTTCCCCACAGACTTTGCAAGAGCTATAGTCTCGATGCAGTCAATTCGGGCTCCGCGTTTTCGCTTCCGGGGCTTTCCTGACACGTGGCATTGATTTCATTGCTGAAAACTGTAGAAATGTGTTGCTTGGTGGTTGCGTTTGGCGCGATCGTCCAAACGTTTATACTCGACTGCACAAAGCAAGTGCTCGAGCCCAGCAGACTTCCCGTTTGATCAGCGAGTCGAGTTCATCTTCTTTCGTGTGCACAGCACATGAAAGACATGTTGGTCAGAACTTTGATTTAACAAGATATTCTAAGAATGCAGGATTGTCTACGTGAGAGAATCGAGTTGAATACTTGTGAAGGATGAGTACAGCAGAGCTGGTAGCGTTTATTGGTAAGAGAACCAGTGCAGAGTATGAGGGTGTGCAATATACTGGTATGGTTTATCAGTGAGTCATACCGAGTAATGTGAAGAGTGAACGCAACCTGTTACGAGACTATCGCGAAAACCAATAGTTGTTTGTTTTCAAAAGAATAACGTTCAATCACAAAACCGCAAAGGGCCTTTTGGCTTTTGCGGCAAAAGCCATGTGTTGCATAAAAGCGAAACTTCAAGAGATCTCGGATTTCCTTTCACTTGCGTTGACCGTGCAGCCTATTATGTTGGGTTTTTGTGACGTCACAATGTCATCTTTTCCGCCATTGAGATTTCACCATTGAGCTGGAAATATATTTAAATCACGGCACAAGTGAACTTTCAGTTTAGTTGTCGAGGCTGTGCGTTTATTATGGGAGATTTGCTGATTACTTTAACTCTTTGGTGCCTGTCTGGGAGTGCCTGCTCAGTGCCTGACCCCCCCTATAATAGCGCCTGCTCCTTGTCGCTTTCCTGAGTGGGCCTTTTGTAGAACCCGTCTGGGACCCGAAATTTCGGTTTTCGCGGCGTTCACTTGAATCCAGTCCGTTACATGATCGCGTGCAACAACCCGCAATGATGCAGAGATATAAGAAACCAACTTCTGTCGTGGAAAGCACGCTGTTAGTATCGATCGCAATACGTTCCGACCAACGCCGTTGTCCTGACTATTCGACACATGCTTTGGTTTGCGGTGGTTCGCGCGCATGAAGACTCGTCAGCCAGCAGTCCCGTAAATTTCATCTCCTCCCCAGTCGCCTCAGTTCGCAATGAAGAAAACAACTTTGTAGCGAAGGCCTTTCAAGAAAAAATAAATCTTGGACATCTTTTCTCGTGCAAACGGGAGTGCTGCTTTCTGCCATAGCAACAATTTCCAGCTAAACTTCGCTGTATCCTGTGTTTTTCTTTAAAAAGATCTTGTTTAGACTTTCTGACGGCCGCTGTCTCATCAAGGCCTCATGACTGTCATGTAGTTATCGCCACGCCAACAGCACCGCCCGCACCGTCTTCAGCACACAGGTATTTATCCGCGACCTGGCCTACCACCCCCCCCTCCCCCCTTACAGACAGAGCGCATGTCGGATGCAAAACACCCGGAAACAACGCAACCGCCACGAAAACCTAAAGGCCTTTGCGCGCAACCGCAGCATGGTCCAGTACAGTGACAGGCCTCCCCGAAGAGTGTGACGTAGGTAATGCTGCAATTCAGTCCCGAGTCGCAGATTTCGGAGTCGTCGCTGTTGGTCGCTTACATGCGCTTGCAAGAGTCAACTCGCGTCTCTGTCACAAGTTTTTCTTTCAAACGAAAAGCTTTGCTTCGGATTACTTCTCACTGCTTGTCGTCCGGGACGTCGCGAGGTGCCAGAAAGGCAACTGGTAAATGCGTAAAACCGTTAAAAAGTGCCTTATTAGGGTGGCACCACCAGGTTACGATTTTCTTGACAAAGGCGCCATGCAGCACGCGCCCCACGAACCGATAAGATTGGAAATCACCGGGCGGTACATTATCTGCTTGTCCGGGTTGTGTTTTTGTGACGTGGCTGTGACGTCACCTTTGACGCTCGGTTCAATTGAGTGTTCTGATAAGAGCAGCGTAAAGGATATATTTCAAAGTGTGGCTTTCGCTGCGTCGACAGCACGGCTAACTCAACGAATCTGCTGATTTTACACTTTGGCGCCGAAATGTCATCAAAAAACCCACAAAATCTGGTTGCGTTTCTTTTGAACTTTATTGACAACAGAACATGTAAATAATAGCGACAAGACATTCAAGAAACGTTCAAACATTTTGTCACAGTCGATGCACGTATGGGATAAGAACAGACTTACGGTAGAAATGGCTGCGCAAAGTAAAAGCTCACGTTCTGGCTCGAGTTTTTCGATAAGACAGTATCTGCAATGACATTTGAAGTCTGTAGCTTGACATTCTTCGCCTGTTTGCACTGACGTGCGGCCATGCCTAGCGACCACTGTGCAGACTATTACTGAAAAGCATGTGAATTTGTATTTTGGTGCCTCACTCAGTGTGAAGTAAAACTACAACAACAAATTTTTGTGTTGCGCGAAGGTTTTGCACAAAAGCCATGAATCAACGTACGTCATTTGCAACAGTCGCCAACAAGAAACTGTTTAATTAAAAGGAACCACAAAACGCAATGCTGCGAAATACAGCAGAGTTCACTTCGGAGAGTCGAAGGATGGAAAAAAGTGTTGTTGCGGACCGCTTGTCAGTAAAACGTTCGAAAATGCTGATTGTATAGAACCCAGGCTGGCCGCACGCCATCTTCAAATGTCCTCAACCTTTTGTTTCCACAAAATGACAATGCGCTCTGACGCCGGCAACACTACATCGTGCTTTGCGCGCCTGTGCTGGAACGGTTAGTCTCGGAATTAACGGCGCTGATGGTATTGCAAGATCGCGGCTACAATTCTTTGGCTTATAAACGTGACCCTGGCTGCAGCGATATGCTCGTTCTTGTGGCAAACTCCAACACGAACCCGGTCGCAGGCGGGGTATGGCAGCGAAGTGATGATTGCGTAAAAGCCGCCCGACAACTGAGAAACGCGCGCGTTCGTTTTAGCGCTCGGGCCGCTGGCCCGGATCGATAGGCCTTGTCTGTGTGATAACAATCATCGAGCGAAGTGGTTCATGCGTGTATTCCCCACGCATCGAATGCTGTCATGGCTTCGTCTGACGTGCGCTGCCAACGAAAAAAAAGACACGAAAGGAAATCTGGCGAAATTGTCAACGTGCCAGTCATGTCACCTTGCTCGGTGTTTCGCATTTACAAATTCACAAACGTCTGGCGTTGGCGAAAAGTGCGACGTCGCTTTGGTCACGTGATTGGGACGAGTGCAGAAAGAGAGAGAGAGAGAGTCACGAGGATTCACAGGTGGTCGAAGCTTCTGCTGTTGGTGATTATCTCGCGGGCCAAGCACCAGACCTGCCGCGCGGCCACGTCCATGGAGCTGGGGCTGAATGCGCGAAACAGATCGACGCTCGGCAGGAAGTAGTGCGGCAATCTGCGACATCGCAGGCACGAGACCAGTTGCAGGAGAAGACCCTGGATAAAAAAAAAAAAAAACGGGGGACGTTTTCGGGTGTTGTAAATGTCGACAGTCTGCAAATTCAAAAAACTGATCAAACGTTCTTCACTCGTGAAATGTAGCGTTGATTCTTTTCCGACACTTTATTTGGCCTAACTTCACTGACAGGCACTGAAGTTTGAAAAGGTTGTTACTATTAAGATTCTTCATGGTGCTTGTCGAGATCGTATAGATTCAGGTTGAAATACTTGATTTTCTCGAAATTAAAAACATCAAGTCGTTTTTCTGCACATGGTTTGTTAGATGTTGCCTCGTAAGCTACAAAACAATGTTTTCAAAGCCTTTTCGTCGCTATTCAATAACAGTACAGAATCTTTCATTGCTTTGTTGTTGGCAATTACAGGAGTGCAGCGCTGTCGTTTGAGATTGGCGTTTCACGGTGATAGGATCAGAATTAAAATATAAAACCTTGCTTATTGGTCACTATAAACGAAGCTTATAGACCCTTCATTGGGTTTGCTTCGTGGCCAAACGCAGACATCGAACGCGAACGCGGTTCATAATCAAGAAGAACGTCATTTTCTGCAACGTAGAGCTTGCGATGCGCCCACGTGTGTTACGGCAGCCCCAGCGTTGCTGTCGAAGCGCCGTTGCGCGACGTTCAAAGTCACTTCGTCGCTTTGAGGACTTCGCGAGTCTCACCTGTATCCGATCGCCGACGCTACTCGCGCTCCACTCGGCATCGGTCGGGTGCTTCTCGCACTCGTACAGGAGCAGAGTTTTCATGTGGTAATTGTTCAGGGGACTTCCCGGAAAGTCCAGGTGTCTGCAAAAAGAACGGTGCTCGTGTGCAACAGTGCTGCTGCAGAGCGTGCAAATATGACAACGCAAGAAACAGCTGCAAAACTTGCTGTTCAAAACTCGTCGACTCTTAGAGCTTGTTCAAAGACTCGTTAAGCTTTACCTTTACTTTCTGAGTTAGTTAAACGATAAGCGGGTCGGCTGCGCAGCGTTGCGGAGCAAGCCTTCCCAGAGCCTTGTGCGTGCGAATCAAATGCTTCGACCGCGCGACATGTTTGCTTCTTTGAACCTGGACGCCGCACCGCGATTACCCCGCACCTGTCTCTGAGCGTCTTCAAGATGGACAGGCACCTCCTCCTGCAGTCGCCGCTCCCAATCAGCTTGTTCTCTGCGTTACCGAACGACATCGACCACGCATCGCCCTCTCCAGTGCTGCCGAGCATAGTGTTGTTAGTTCAGCTGCAACATCCGAGAACCTCAACGAGCGGCGCCAAGTCGTTTTGTTTTTAAATTCATATCAAAACAGTCCGCTCCGTTTTGCGTGGATGAAACGTCGGACCTTTTGCATCAGCGGTTGTTGACAATGAAAGGTCGTTCTTACGTTTGCGCGCTTGCAAACTGTTTATTTGTCGCCTCGCTCGTTCATTTACCCACCCACCCAGTCAGTCATACACGCAAGAGGCACAATCCCACAGTTTTTCGACGCTTTGCTTTTAAATAGCCACTTGCCGTACTTGGTTGAGCTTCCCAAGCAAAGTTATATAACCTCTATCTTCACCGACTCACCTGTGTTTCGTGGTCACTGTGGGCGTGTCTTTGGAAAGCAGGTTGAATCCTTCGTTTTTCACTTCTCCCACCTTTGTCGGGCTGGGCCAGGTCAAATGGGGCTCGGGCCAGTTGTTGGCGCTGCGCGGCCAGATGCCAGTGCACTTGAAAGCGGGAGTTACCCTGACCTGAGAAGCACAGTTGCAGGTGAAGAGTTAAATGAATTGTCTGTTGGTGATTTGGTCCACGGCGCAATCCCCGAGCGTTTCAAGCTACATTCGGCTGTAGGCAACAGTCGTAATCAAGTTACGTCACAAACTACGTCACTGAAGTTACGTAACAGACTACGTAACAGTCGTGAGCTACCCTCATCGAGTCTTTGATCTTCAGCCTGACTTCGGTCGTGTTCGCTTCCATTTTGACGACGTCGCGGTAGTTGAGTTTGTCGAGCGCTTGCGACACCAGTACGTGGAATCGTGATCGAACCTTGCGCGCCGACAAGTACCTGCGTGGCAAGCAGTGTGCCTATTGTCAGTGTCACTTTCTGTCACTTGTCAGTGTCGTTGCTATAAAGCTTTTTCACTGCGCAGTACCGAAACCTTTTACTAGATGCCTATTATTTAGAATGAAAAGATTGGAAGAGATGTAGACACCCCGTGGAGAGAAATACAATGCTTCCTAAAAAGTTTAAAAGCATGTCAAACTCTATTTTTGCTAGATTTTAAAGTTGATGTCTGCGATTTTTCTTGCATCATCAGGATCGTCGACCATAAAACAATTTCCCTAATTTCGACTTTTTTTCGTAAGCTTGGGGCTTGTGCCAACTTTTTGTTCTGTTTCCCGAAGATCTTTCACACGCGCCCATAGTTTTCAATACCAGCACCAACTGATCAGAACCCGCTTACCCGGATGCGGTAATGAACTCGACCCAGAGTGACATGCTTCGCTTTCTGCCGTCGCTCAGCTTGAGCGCGGCGCAGCCGGGAATCGAACCGTCGTCGACTAGATTGAACACCCCCATCTGATTCAAGAACAGTATGACTTCGTACTCGGTGGGCGAAAGCACTTCCAGCCCTTCCAGTCTCCCTTCCATTTCGTTTAAAGAACTGTAAAAAAACGTTTTCATCGAAATAAGATTTTGTTCGCTGAGCATTCGCTCCACCGACCCCCACACCCTCCATCACCCCCCCCCACTCGCATTCGGGAAATCGAGAAAAACATGAGAACCGGGAATTCGGGACTTCTAACACAACACGTTAGGCGTGCATAGCTTTGAAAGGGAGTGTTCGTTTATTTGAGTGTGTGTAATTTTTTTCCCGAAAAACTTCACTCACAGCAAATATCGTGTTGTTGCGTCTCACGGGAGCAACATGTATGTTGTAGTTTTGTACCTGACACGTTAAAGTGAAATCCTTCCAAAACAGAAACAAGCCACATAGGTTTTCTTTGTTCTTCCGCTTTTCAGAACTTAATGCATTTGACGAAAAATGCCCGTTATAAGATCAAAGACCGAATGTTATTATTTCGCGCAGAAGCGAAAGAAAGCATTGTTTGTGGTCTGTTACGTCTCGTTCCGTGACGCGCTCGTCCATATCGCGAGACGCGCCCCTGTTCCTTTATTGCGCACCCTCAGTGCGAGCAGATCGCCCGACTGCGCCCGTCCATTCGCAGTTCGCCTGTTCCGTTTCCTCGACACCTTCTCAGCGCCCCTGTTGTACTTTCCCGTGTTCCCGACTTTTCTTTCATGTTCGTAGCTGGCCGGCTGGCTCAAATGCGCGCCGGCTCGCCCGCCGTTTTGATTGCATGGCTGTGAAAAAAGGTCAAACCTGCAAATTTTATGAGGGTCGACTTGTAGTATTGGCCAAACACGCTCAGGATTTTTGAGAAACGCGCAGGGTTGCGTGAAATCGATTTCTTGGTTAAAAAAAGAAAAAAATGCTGATTGATTCGACAGCTTCACCTCCGCGGAGACTAATTGCTTTGCGGAAATGGAAAACTAATTGAATAAAAGTTGGGAATAGTTTTGCTATTTTTAACTTTGCCCTCTGTTCCTGGCTCATCGTATCCGTTGGACGTTGACTTCGGCGTAAGCGAAAGCAACAGACTTAAATGCACTCGTGCTGGAATGTTATCAAAACAACCGTTTTCATCGGCGACATGATACCATGGAGCGCGTGTCTCGTTATTTCTAATACAACTTCGCAAGACGGCAGAAACTACAGAACATTTTTAGCAGGAAACGAATTTTTTTTTTCATATAACCGCAAAAGATTTTCTCGAGCACCGGCGACAAACAAGGCAGCTATTGCCAGGCTTGAAAAAAATAAATGATGGCGCGACCGGCAAGAAAAACTTTTGAGCATCAGTCATGTTGTCCCAAGCGATACCTGATAAAACGAGGCTCCTGTAATTCCACTTCTTTCAAGATGCAGTTGATAATTTTTCCCACGTCTCTCACTGTCTGCGACACTTCAGCTTTTCTTGGCACGGTTTGCTCGCTGTAGAACTTGTTCACGTGATACGCCAGCGTGGCTTGCGACGCTATCATTGTTCTGTCATAAAACAAGACCTTGCTCGCTAATTGGTTCCTGTTACTGAAACAGAAAAAACGCTTTGTTTGGTGCGGCTCCGACTGGAATCGTACTGGCTGGTTCCGACTGTTCCTTGACAGTGGATATTGTTCTGTCACCAGCGGTGTTGTTCCGTCACTCCTGCACTGACAGCTGAAAGCTTTTTTCGAATTGCTGCTTCGATTCTTATCTCCGCTGAGGAACCGGGTGATCGCTTTCGAAAATTGCTTCCTGATTGCGTCAGGGCCACCTCTCGCCGCTGCTCTGCTCGCGGCACAGCGTTTTGGAGCTATTTCGCAAATGCGCGCAATATTCTGTCTCGTTTATGCATAATTCATGCCCATTGTTCGTCATAAAGGCTCGTTAGTCTGTTTGCGAGCGCCAGGCGAGCTCTTGTAGATTCAAGGGCGTCCCGCGAGATTCGGTCCCTTTTTCCTTTTATTTGTCCGTTGCGGAAAAAACAGCGTCAATAGTTCTGTTTCCACAGGCAGGCCTGCTCGTGTAGTCTTGCGCTGCGGACGCGGTGGCGGGCAGTGCTTGAAGTATGTTTAGCAAGCCACTGTTACGACCGCAGAGGCGGGAAAAGACCAACACTGCCGTGCCGTCCGTTGTTTTCTGAACCTGCTTCGCTTCTATCAAGAAAATGTGCGCTTGGACATCAATTTTGCTCTTGCTCGTATCACTTCGCTCGGTGCACGCGAGCCTGCAATCAGAACAGATGAATTCGTCGAACCTGACTGATATCTTCCTTTTTTTGCGAATGAAAGATTGTTTTTGATGCCACGTCATGAACCGCCCCTCTCTGCGCCTTTCTGCCGTCACATAAAAATGTTTATTCGGGGCAGAATTTGATAGACCTTTAACCATTCCTATGTGAAACAGTGACAACCTATGTTTACTTCGATCAATTACCTTGTCATTGTGTTTTCATTTTTTTCTAATTTCCTGTGACAATTGGTTAGTTCTTTGCATGATGGCTTCTTTGTGTTGTTGCTGTTTATTAGCTGAGTCATATGAAACAATAAACAAGGATACAATGTGAAAAATGTAGGTATCTAACTGAGGCGAGGACTGCATGCTGCACTTTTATTTAGAAATATCAAAACATTGTAGCATCCGATTATAATGTAATCCGTGGTTACGTATCTAGTTAGTCTTTTTCGAGTAGTGAGACACACAAAAGATTCCTGTCTTGCTGTGTGTGGTTTAAAACCTGTCGAAAAATGATAATCACCTAGCAGTGACCAAAACTTTATCTTCGTGACAGTCGCTATCACGTCTTTCATTTAAAAATCGTTCACAATTTTTCGCACGTTGTTTTGCGTTATCGCCATCTGTTACGCCCTACTCCGCTCGGATGTAGTTTTGCGCATGAGAGAACCACAGCCACCAGCTTGACGCTGTTTCTTTTCTCCAAAAAACACGACGATTTGCCTGTAACACCAGACGTGGACTTTATTTCGTCCTTCTCGCTTGTCCTTACGATTCTGAGCGCAATGCATTGTTTCGCCACCGCTAAGATGAAAGGCTGCTTGCCGACGTCACAGAGCAGGCATTGTCTTGTGCGGGTGACGCGACGCAGACGCAGGTCCACTGTAATGCTTTTGATGTCCATTTCAAACGTGCATTTTCGTCGCAGCACCGAAAAAAATTAATTTCCCGACCACGTTTCACATCCACACTCATCCCAAAACTAGTCTTCTGTACCGCGAGCTTTTTCAATGCGGGGTCGAAACTTGGCATCGCGCAGCGCGGATCAATGTTAATGGTAGACGACGATGTTAATGGTTGCGCTTGGAACTCCGCTCATTATCCAGTTCGCCGTCTGGCATGACATTGACAGTTAGGTCAGAAAAAGGCGTACTGGCAAAGCAGAGATGAGTGAGGACTAAGCTTTGCAGAAAAGCCTGGGTGACTGAAACTTTTCTTTCATTGGATAAAGTCGCAAAGATCCTCTTTCCACACTGGTTTCTTCACTTATTTGATGAGTAATTGTCACTCAGTACTGTTTCGTGTGAATGCTGCGAGCGATAAAGGCTCAGCGCTACCGCAACCTCCCTTCTCGCCTTGGAACGAACNCTGCCGGACATCGATCCNTCGTTCGCTGTTATGCGGCCGCGCGTGCCTCCTTCGATAAACAGATTTAATTGGCGGGACACGTTTAAAGGCTTTTCCATTCGTCGACATGAATTTTTAATGCCCCGCTGTAAATTATGCATCGCATTAGCGTCGTCGACGAGTTTTGATTGATTCCGGTCGCACGCGGGCTGTCGTGAAAATATGCGGCTCGTTGAAAATGGCCACCCCCTCCCTTTCCTGGCTTCGAAAAGTGGAGACGCGTTATTCCCATTTTAGTGCATGAGTTCCCAACCTTTCTCTGACCACGTACCCCTTCAGTATTTCGATAGACGAGCATGTACCCCTAAGATTTCTTATGACAAAATATTTTATCACCACTAATCATAGACATATTTAACAACAAGGAAATAATGATTTTTGAAAATAAATTCACTGATGTATGTATAGATATTTGGAAATAGATAATAAACAAATATACTTGTCCTTCTATTGCTGGCCTTAAAAGTACCCCTTCATGTAGGTATATGTACCCCCAGCCTGGGAATCCCTGCGTTAGCGCAACGCAGATCATCCTTAATTCTTGTCTGCACGGCCAAAGAAAATGACGGGTTCGAAAACCGTTGAAGCCAGTGACGCGAAGATAGCATAAGCATGCGGCGAATTTCAGGACTGAGGATTCGTAGTGTTGTGTAAAATCGATTTCCTATCTTTTTAAAAACTTTGCTGATGGATTCAACATCGTCGCCTTCGTGGAGACTATAGTTGTCATTTAACATACTGAAACGTATCGATTCAGCTGTGGAACTTCGTGTGTATCGTTTTGAGAAACATTTATTTAGCTTTTGCTTCCAAACGCCCGTCTGTTATTTCAACTGCACTCGGTTTTATCCTATTAATTAACGGTTGTTTTCTCCCCTGGATATTGCAAACTGCAAAACACTACTTCCGTAAGATCTTATCTCAGAAAAATACTCATGTTCCTGTGACACACGCTCAGTCGTGAATTGTTGCCGCCTGTCTGATTTCCTAAGAGTCTGTTCTTCGTACACAAGGGAATAGAAATGCGGATAAAACGCGTCCTGTTTTCTCCCTGCCTATCAACGCCCGACAGATATGGTTGTTGACGTCACAGTTTGCTTTATGCTCCAACAATATGCATTGGCTGACGCAGAGCTGGATTGCTGCTTCCTTCGCTTCGGTACATGCTGCAGTAGCCACTTATAGTGTGGTGATTATGACGCTCGATCCGTCGTATTGGTGGATTGTGCTGTCAAGTGCGCCAGTTAATCACAATGGGTCGTCATGAGCAAAGACAATAGGACGGTTCTGCAGAGGTGGAGCTGGATCCGTTTTGAGAATTCCGAGCGAAACGCGTTTCTTCATGTTGTAATAAACGGATCCATTGCTGGCGCCCACCCACGCCATGTGCTGTTATTGGCAGTGCATGGATTTTTGCTGAAAAGCTCATCTTAAATGACCTCAGTGGGTAGAATTGTTAAATAAGGGAGCTTTTCGTATCCGCTTCGTTGCTCTCACTTCTAATTCAATCATCTATCTGTCCCTTTTGCTGTTTCCTCCAGAAAAAGATACCACGTTTTGAAAAGTGCTGGAAAAAAACATTCCCTTTAAAATATATTTCTTGTTGTTGAAAGCCAACAAGGACGAATTAACGGTATATTACCAGTGCGACTACTCTAATACTTTCTTATCAATTGACCATGGTATGGACCTGACTC
>JGI24158J21664_10008454_pt1 | contig 13696 bp, 12 predicted proteins | sample Ectturendosymbi3_FD_21664 | JGI IMG/M metagenome (IMG submission 21664) | reverse complement strand
TGTTTTTTGGCCCTAATCTTGGAACCAGGAACGCTAAAAACCCATTCGGACCCTTCAAAGTCCCGAAATGTAACCAAAAAACAGCTAAAGTCAAAAAAATTTTTATGTCATTTAAATGGCTCTTGCGGGTCTTAAAGGGAGGTCGGGCAAAAATCCTGACGTCAGCAAAAAATAACATGAACATCCTATCGTTATATAAGCATTAGCAACAAACCAGACATCCTAAACTGAAACGTTTTTTTTATTGCAAACTACATACCTTCAGGGGTCTTTAGAGGGTTTGAACAGCTCTCTAGCTCAATCTGATGGCGAGTTATTGCCTGGGGCGAAATTCCCCCCAGAGTGGCTTCTGAGGAGCAAAAGTTTGGTCAATTTTTGGTTTATGAGCCATAATTTTCGTTCCCGATATGCTAGAAAGTCATTCAAGGGCTCTAAAGACGCAGATTTTGGCCTAGCTTCCAAAACAATCTTGAGCCAAAATAATGGCCCAATGGGTTGGGGTCCAGGGCCAGGTAAAGGTGGCCAAGGATGGTTTGGATAGCTCTCTAGCTCAATCGGGTGGCGAGTTGCAGCGTTGCAAACTTGCGCCAAAATTTTGGCCGGCGCTGGACTTAAAGGGTGGATTTACGCATAGGCCAAATAGGCCATGGCCTAGGGCCCCGCGCTTTTGGGGACCCCGCGCAACTCTTTCCTATAACGACTCAATATTAACTAAAAATTTACAAAACTGCGCACACACATAACTTCACAATTTACCTTGAAACGAGCGGAAATGCAAATATCTACTATAGACTCTTATCACTACAATATCAGCACGACAAAACTGTGCATCTGGGCATGAAAGAGATGCAGGTCGTCTGTATGAAAGCGGTTACAGAAAAAGAATGAAAAAGGAAAAAGCGGTACCTAATTGATGTTTAATTTTCTACTAACAAAAAGCTCGCAACATATAAAGACGGCCAGACACTGCAAAACTCTGATGAAAAGCAATATTGTCAGTATTGGATCCTACGTTTGGTTGTTTTTACAAGATCTTCCAAAAACAGAGATTGCTTGTTGAAACTCTATATGTTAATTAAATCAGCTAGAACAGTTTCTTGTGAGCTTTACTTGGAAAAACGTGTCTACCTTGAGCTTACTTCGTATGGTTAACTGCGGGTGTTGCGACAATACTTTGCTGCTGTGCAAAATTTGTCTTCATGCTGTTTATCATCGGGCTATGGCATAGATAGAGGAATAAAACACTATTTTTGGTTTGCTTGGAAAATAACAACTTCAAAACGGCATAAATAAGCACTGTGTCCACTGAATGGATTGTCCTTGTTTGGTTCATAAAATATGTGGTTATTATTACTATAAAAAACAAACCTAATGAAAACGCTATAAATCACGTAAATTTAACGAAAAGAATTTCCGTACTTTGTGGAACCAAAGTCGGCACAGCAAAAGATGAATTTTTGAGGGGGCACTACACATAGGAGGGGCATAGTTTCACACTTTTCAGACAAACAGAAAAATAGGTCACATTTGCGTGGGGCCCCAAAAACTAAGATGGCCTAGGGCTCCGCGCTCCCTAAATCCATCCCTGGCTATGCTTATTGCTTACTGGTTTGCCGAAATTTCGCTGGTGTGTTTGAAGACATGCAACAAAGAGCGTGCATTCTTTCGAAATTTTAGGCCTTCATACTTGATATGATGTATGGAAGGTGATGCAGCGATGCAAAGTTTTCATAGCAAAGCATTGAAAAGAAATGTCGATCTCTCATGTTTCCAACAAGCAGGTTTTCCCACCAAACTGAAGAAAATGCAGTAGGCTCTTCTGCAGACCCACTGGCAGGCATCATCGTGAATGAATGGATTCCTCTGCCAAAACATGTAGTTGATTCCTATCAAAACAGACATAAGGGAATTTTGATAGAAATTGATTCTACTAGAAGAAAGTTGATAGTTTCACATCATAAGATCTGGTTAAAAACTTTGCTTTCGAAAAATGTACACATTTTGCAGTGCATGCTTTGCCATTAAGTCTGGTACTTAAAGAGATTGTTTTATAATTTTTGTTGGCAGGCCAGGAAAAAGTGGGGAATATGGGAATGTCATTCCCGGGAAATCAGACATGCTCGCGGAAAATTTTTCGCAGCAACACTATAAATTTTGTAAATTTTTATGGAGTTAATAAAAAATCTACGCTTGGTGCGAATCGACCTCGAGCACAAGATGCCACATTACTCAGCTTTCGGAAGTCGAGCCGTTTGATTCAAAGCGCACTCCCTCCATGACAGGTCACCAAGTAGTCTATTTCTCAGTTGAGTGGAAGGCATGCTGGTTTTGATAAAATTAAAATTCAATGGCAATTTAGTCGCAATGTGATGGGAAGGGGCTGCGCAAGCACAGGTTCATTAGTTCACTGCTGGCCTGTTCATGGTGTTCATTCCGGCATTTATTATTTGACTGGCGTTTAACCTTGTGCCCGTGCCACACCAATCAAAAGCACCGTAATGTGTGTTGGGCATTATTAACCCCATCGCAAGAGCGCTGAAATTATTCCTGGTGTGGACTGACAGCTATTACAGCGTAATTGAAATCATTAGACCTGCGCTGTTGTGTCAAGTGCCAGATCATAGCGAAGGGGTCAGAAGTTTGTACGTGAACATATACTGTAGACGCCGCGATTCTCTTAGTGATTGTAAATTTGACAAAGACGTGTATCTCAGTGTGTTCACGAGGTCTGGTCTTTTCTTGTTAGCACAGCATGTTCTAGAACATATAGCCCACATACTTTGCGGCTATCCACCGGAGTCCGTAGTTAGAGTATGGGCAGTGTTCTAGAAGAAAATTCGTTAAGTCCGCTGTGGGTCTGAAGCTTCTACAAACAAGAAAGATTAAAAATCGTACGCTGGATTGGACTAAACATTAGAAAATGTGACAGCGTTGTCATGTAGGCATTGAACCTTCACTATAAAAGTGGACCTTGGCACTTCACCTCTAGCGATGTGCAATCACAAATCCACAAAGTTTCTATAGTAGTGGACAGGATAAATCGCATAAACCTGCTTTGGCCTTCATGCCATAGACGCGAGTTTGGAAACAATTGATGGTAAAGTTTTTCGTGTGTCATCTGTCCAGGCATTTTACTCGACATATAGTTGTCGTGTAAAGTAACTGAATGTTTCAGAACACTGCTTTTGCTTTCGTGAACAATCTGTCACGTCACTAGCGTAAAGTCGACTTAACGTGGCAAGCGATCGCTTACCTGCGATTGCGAAACAAGTTGTCGTATACATTTGTTGTCCTTTCAAATGTAACGTTAGCGCTTTGACACCAAACTAACGTTCGGCGTTGTGCCAATAAACTAGCTCTTCTTTTTGCGAAGATTGCGGCACTATGACGCATAGTTTGAGAACTCATTATCGAGTGACATCAGTCTTTACTCGTTAATGCTACCACGACATGTACTGCATTTCATGGTTGCCTGCTATTGCGTTCTGTATGGCAGAGGAGTTGGTTGTCTTGACCGCTCCTTGCCCTTTGTCTGCGTTTAAACCGTAATAGATTGCAAAAGGTGTTTAAGACGTCGGTGCTGGCACAGCAAGAAATGAAAAACGAGGGAGGTGAAATAAGAGCTTTATAACAGTTGATGTAACTAGTCTCAAATGTTAATAATTTTTCTTTAGAAAGACAGCAACTTCAAAGGTGCAGTTCATATGCAAAACTTTTAGAATAATGGAAAGTAAGTCAAGAAAACTCCACGACAGCTCGCGGGAAATCAAAGTTAGATTCCGGGGAAATTTACATTTTTTCTGGCACTGTTTTGTTGGTATCTTCTAGAATCTAGATCTAGCGTATGGAATTGAGCTGCTGAAGTACATCTGTGTACGCAACTACTTTCTTGCCGATCTGTTACAATGCTGTTTTGTCATAGCTATCAGCCCGGTTTCTTTTAGTGTTGTAAAATTCAAGGAAATAAAATATCATTATTTTCACACACTGTAAAAAAATGAGTGAAATTTGAAAAAATTCTTTATTTGTTAATGTGTTTCCAGTTTCCTTAGAATTCTTGGAGCACTGTGGGTGTTGGACTCCGACAAGAGTGTGTTCTCACCACTCTTCATAATCTACATGAAGTGGTTAGACTGTAGTGGCTAAGCAATAGCTACCACTACAGGCGAACAGAAGGCGGCCAAACTAAGGAGAAAAGAAAACATCACAGAAAGCGAAACATAAAAGCGACTTCCATGCATATGGACGTGAGAGTTCTCTTTGGCCGAAACGCCTAGCGTGCTAACGCTATGACGTCACCAACGACTTCCTCCATCGATCAATCCAACGTTCACCTCCCTTCTGAGGTGGTTCGACAAGACAACAGGGCCGTTCCACTTCACTGGCGCCTGATAACAGGGACACCTCAAGAGAAGAATACACTGGTGGGCAACTCCCAACCAAGGGTCAATCAAGAGGAGCCGGGAGGGTTGGCACGTTTACCAAGATGAGACTGGCTCGGCGTTGCCCAAGGTGAGATGGGCGTCATTGCCCAGGATGAGATGACGGCGCATCAAAAGGCCTGGGGATGAGCAATCAAAAGACCTGTGGAACGTCGGCGATCAAAAGTCTTGGAACAAGCATGTACTTCGGACCTGGCTGGGCTCTGAGAAAAGACTCGTTAAAGGGGGAAATGATATAGTGGCTATGCAATAGCTACCACTACATGCGAACAGAAGGCAGTCAAACTAAGGAGAAAAGAAAACATCACAGAAAGCGAAACATAAAAGTGATTTCCATGCATATGGAAGTGAGAGCTCTCTTTGGCCGAAACGCCTAGCGTGCCAGTGCTACGACGCCACCAATGACTTCCTCCATCGATCAATCCAAGGTTCACTTCCCTTCTGAGGCGGTTTGACAATACAACCGAGGCGTTCCGCTTCAAGACCGTCACAGCCGAGGTGATGCGGGTGTCACAGTTGGGAGTTGCAGGATCAACCGTTTGGTTTTTGCAGAGGATTTGTATTGCTACTGTAGCATCTTCTCAACAGGGTTTTCAGAATACGCTAGATCAGTTTTCTGCTGTGTACAACCATGCCAGATTGAAAATCAGCACTAAAAAGACCGAGGTATTATGTGTGAAGCGGAACGGCCATTGTCTTCTCGAACCGCCTCAGAGGGGTCTTAAACTTTTGATTGATCGATTGCGGAACTTGTTGGTGATGTCACTGCGCCAGACGTTTCGGCCAAAGAGAGCTCTCACTTCCATCTGCATGGAAGTCACTTTTAAGTGTCGCTTTCTGTGACGTTTTCCTTTCTCCTTTCTTTGGTCGCCTTTGCTTACATGTGGTGGTCGTAGTAATGTGACCACCACATGTGTCTCTAGAAACCCAAGGCAGGGTATGCTGCAGATGAGCAGCAATACACTGCAGCAGGTGAAGAAGTTCAAGTATCTACGGGTGGTATTAACGAGTGACGGAAGGCGGAAAAAGTAGATTGGTAGTTACCTAGGTTAGTAAAGCAAATGCAGTTCTGCGTGAGCTTTTAACGCTCTGTGGTCACAAAAGAGGAGCTTTCAAACACCACAAAGCTGTCAGTTTTTAGATCGGTCTTTGTTCGGATCCTTACCCATGGCCATGGATCCTGAGCAATGACCAAAAGAATATTATCTCAAGTGCAAGGGGCAGAGATTTTGCGAAGCGTCCACCGTGTGACATTTCCCGACAAAGTGCGCAGTTTTGAAATTCGCAGAGACCTCAATGTCGAAACACTTCTCATCCGAACTGAGAGATCCCAGCTACGTTAGTTCGGCCATGTGTTAAGAATGTCTCACGAAAAACTGGCGAAGCAAGTCCTGCTGGCTAAGCCCATGGGAAAGCGGCCCAGAGTTCACCCAAGGACCAGGTGAAGTGACTACATCTCCGGGCTAATTGCTTGGCCCGTCTAGGTGTGGAGCCAGCACATTATTTGAAGTTTCTGTTGACCGTGAGGTATTCCGAGTCCTCCTAGGGCTGCTACCCCCGTGACCCTCCTTAGAGTAAAAGAGGGCATGGAAATAAATGAAAAATCAACCAATGTTTTCTGATTGTGAAGCGTTGACTGCTGAACAAGAGTATCTCTTTTCGTTTCTCCTTAAGAGCTTGCCTCTTTTTTCTTCACTGTTTGTGTCAAACGACCACATGGACACTTAAATGAAAAAATTCATTTAAAACTACACTTTTTCCATGCTCAGGAACAGTTTTTCTCGAAGATTTTCTTCATTTTTAACAAACATATCAGCAAGAAAATCAAATGTGACAGCAAACTGCAACACTTTACTGGTTTGTTTTACATAAATTCAAATGTTATAGGCAATCCCGATGGGGCATGTTGAGCATTGCAACTTGGGATTATGCTAAAAAATCTTTAATGCCAAGAAAGTAAGCGGAGGTGTTTGCAACTTTGAAAATTTAAAAGTCTTCGTTAATGAAAACTCACACCTCGTGCGTAATCAAGAAACTCTCTCTGACACACTGAAGCATCAACATCTTGACTTTTTGAGCACTTAAAACATTCCCCCACCGAAGTGCATAAATCGTTGAAGTGTTTCTTTCGAATGAAGACAATTCAAAATTGAAATTAAAGCATTGGTTGCAAAACCTTGATTTTAACTGATCAATAGTCATGCTAAAGTCTTACTAAAATTTGCAGCAAGTATTTTTTCAAAACATAGCCAAGTATTAGCAAAATGCTCACTTTTGGTTGCTTTTCAGTGTGGGCCATTTTTGCGACAGCAGGCTGACCTTCTTCAGGATGTTTGGTTTTCGAGTCTGCGAATGAAAGGGTAAGAACAAGTCATTGAGCGTTCCATTAAATTGCTTTGTTTTGCAAGCAATCCTTGCGGACAGTTCAATGCTTGGGCACCAAAAAATGTTTGAGTAATAAATTGCATTTCAAACTGTGAAAAGTGCAGCACCGGGGATGTAAAGGCAAACAAATAATTGCAGCATTTTTGCAAAACTGAACTTGCTTTGAAATTATAATCTGCGACACAATAAAAAAACTTACGAAGAAGTAATGAACATTTGAGAACAACAGCCTCACACGAGCAACGTAAACGTCATGTCAAAAGTCGAGGTATTCGAGGAAATAAAAAAAGTAACTTTGGGGTTTGCTTTTATGTAATACATTTTAATTTTGCAATATTCTTTTTGATCAAATGTCTTTGTAATTTTTTGTCATAGAGTAAATTATGAAAGTTCGGGAATTTCATAAAAACGCTTTAACCTTTCTACATCACAAATAAAACGCTCGTATTACGGCAACATTTACAAAAAATGCACTCAGTCACCAGTGCAAAAAAGCTGACTGTAATTCCACAAAGGAAGGCTTTGTCACATCACCCAAATTTAAATAAGTGAAACCAGATTCAAGACCAATTAAAATTTCAAGCAGTGCTGCTGTTCACATTCATTGTTGTTCTTCAAAGGATAACTCTACACAATGTCTTGTTTTGTCCATTTGATCTGTTAGGCCAGAGGTTCTCGCTACCTGGGGCATGAGCGGATCCAAGGGGGGGAATTGGGGCGATCGCCCCGCCTAAAACCAACGAAATTACTTTATTTACCATGATTTTGTATAATTCGGAAAACAGTATCCGTATTAAGACTTGACTGCCAAATATTACTGAAATCGCCCCCCTAACCTTGCGGTCTGGATCCGCCCCTGACCTGGGGTGCATTTGCCTATCTGAAGAGGTGCATGTATTGTACAGTCGCAACAAATTAACTTCGACACATAAAAACGGAGTCTACCTTTATAGTCGCAAAATTCTAAAAGTTCTATTAAAACTTTAGTAGATTTTTGTTATTTTACTCTGCTTTTTTGTCATATGAAATTTTAGGGGCACATGCTCATCTATTGAAATGCTAACGCGTACGTGGTCAGAGAAAACTTGGGAACCCCTGTGTTAGACATTACGAAATCGCAAGCCCCAGCCCACGGTTGAGTATATTTTCATGCGTGGCAAAACCCAGTTCGCCTAGTCATCTACTGATCTAATTAGCTACATTTACAATTTCATCACGGGGCTGGGAAAGCATTTCAGCTACAGTTCAAATTTAGCTCAGCCCGTATGTGAGGTCCAGTAGTTGTAGAATACTACAGATGGTGGGCTTTTGTAGAAAACGTCAACATTTTCAGGTCCTAGCACAGACGCAGCAATCGCAAATCATTAGTGTATGAAAACGGTCATTTTAAGGAAACACGTCTCCAATGACAATTGTTAACCTCAAATTGCAGAGAATCCAAAAACGTTTAGACCTCAATCATTTGCAGGTGACTATAAAAAGCACGAATTTTAGCCAGAAAAATACATTTTGCTTTGTATTTTATGGTATCACTTTAAAAACCTATTTAAAGCAACATACTGTAAGCATGCGCAAAACGTGAGCATCATAGGTGCATTGACGTGAGCATTGTAAGTGCATACATGCCTGTGTTGTCTGCTGTAGAAGCTGGAGATTGCTTTTTGTCAAGATGCTTATCATCAACTAAACTTTCATAATCCCTTCTCCAGTCAAACATTTTACTGTCTTCGTCGTATGGTTTATCTTCGTCATCTCCTTTGTTAATCTGCTTGACTTTCTCAAATATTTCATTCAGAAATAACTGCATGAACTTAAGATGTCCGATCACGCTTGCTCCAACGCGAAAATGCCAAAATACCAATGGAGAAGCAAAAAGAAAGGCCTGAAACAAAAGGCAGGTATTCAGGCAATAATTTGGCAACACAATATGCCATGTTTAGTCGAACATTTCAAGAAGTGTTTTACATTTCAGTATCAATGTTTCATTGAAAAAAATTCATTAATCTTTTCAATATTTGATGTACTAAAACTCTATCAGCTGCAGCCAGCACAACTCGCTTTGCCAACGTTTTGTAGGGTGCTCTGGTCAGTGGCGCACGCAGAAAATTTTCATGGGGGTTCATTTAGGGGCGTATGGTGTCAATTGTATTTGGTGTGCGTTTTTTGTGACGTCATACTTTGACGTCATATTGATGTTTTCCAAATCAACGTTTTGGTGAAGTTTGCGCCAGTGCTCAGAGGATGCAAGCAACACTAAGTTGTGGGCAAAATCCAAACGGCTGATCTTGCAACTTCCAAAGCAGTGACACCTTGGCCGACTCGGCTGCGACTGCCTATCTAATAATATGATTATGAAGAAGATTAGCAGCAGCTCACACACCTGCCGCTGTCGAAAACACACAACCAATGCTTTTGACTTAATCGTATGGGCTCATCGTGGTTAGTTGACCAGATGACCGCCATGGTCCTTCACCAATCCTGTGTGACACAGTGACACTCTTTGTTTACATTGATCAGTTATTTTGCCATTGTGTTTTCATTTATTCCAATGTTCACTGAAAATCGGTTTTCTTTTTGCATGATGCCTCTTTGCATTGTTCCTGTGTATTAGCTGAGTCACACGAAACAATAAATTAATCAATTCATCAATCAAACGTATGAGCAACAATACAATGATTCTTTCGCCGCATCCGATAGTTTGCTTTACAAGGTCAACAAAACAAGTAAAGACTTATTTGGCATATTCCCATGATTTCGTAAAAATTTGTTGTTACGAGTGGAGATTTCTGTGGCGTTCTGTGGTGATACGGCCAGAACGAAAATCTTACTGGATAGCCCCTGATTAAGTTATTTATCGCGCAGGATCTTTTTTCAATGCCCTTGGCATCCACTTTTCCGATGTGACGGTCAAGCGCGACGTCACATGAACCACCGCAGAGTAATGGCACCTGTATCACATGTGCGTATGGCAGTCAAGTGGAAATAGAGCGAGCGATCCAGTCGGGTGAGCTCTATTGCTTCTTGATGGCATAGTGTGCAATTTTGCGTGCTAGCCATTTTGTGATCTTGAATTCAAACCCTCTGTGGGACTGCAACACCGCGAACGCGAATAAGAGGAATGCTCCGGTTGTTGGTGCATTCCCTTAGGTATCCTTTCCAGAACCGTCGCCAGAAAGTTTTCAATAGGGGGCTTTGCATTTTTGCGGGGGGCTTTGGGTTTGTGCGGGGGGGCTCGACACTCTAAAAATGGAGAAAACTCAACTGATTTATAGTGTTTCATGTTTAAATTTGGGGGGGCTTGGAGCTTTGCTTGGAGGGGTTAAGCCCCCCAAAAAACCCTGTGGTGACGAGACTGATCCTTTCCTGTGTGGGGGAATGATCACCTCCGTTTGCCAATCCATCGGGCCCTTCTACATCGCAAGGCCACTTGACACATATGAGCTGGTCAAAGAGTTCCTCCTCTGTTCAAGGCTTTAGGTATTTTAAGTGGGGTTTCATCACAACCTGTAGTCTTCCCAGCTTAAATGTCTCTACAGCTCGACTGACTTCGGTCACAGTGATGGCGTTTTTCTTGCCACTGAGAACTTTCTGTGTATTTGATGGTGTGAGAATGACTAGGTTCAAATGGTCTTTAAAATGCTCTCCCCACCTGAAAAGAATGTCTCCCCCATTGGTGAGTAGAACACGGATTTGGTCCTTGATGGATGTCGCAGCATTAGATTTTGCTGTGGAGACTTCTGATGGTTTGCCTGAGCTTTTTATTGTTTTGCCAGTAATTGGAATATAGCTTTTGTCCAAACACCTCCCATGCTGCATTCCGAACTTCTGTACCGCTTGAGCTGCTGATTTTCGCGTCTGCATATTACAACTGCAAAGAAGATTCGGCTTTGTTCTGAAGCCAGACCTTGCAGGCTAATTTCTTTGCTGAGATGGCTCTTTTAACCAGGTTTACTTTTTTGCCATCCGTCGTCATGCCGAAGTTCCATCCCGGTCAGCTGATGCAATGACAGCAGTTGATGTCAGCTTTGAACCATCGCCACTCGATTTGCACGTCAGCTGTGCATTCCAGAAGCTAGTAGAAAAAGGGTGATACGGTACCTGTAAAGGTCTTTCCAACATGAGTCTTCACAGCTGGTGTGTATGTGAAAATTTATGTGTTGGAAGAAGGAGTTCATAATGCAGTAGTGCTTTTGTTACACAAGATGCTTGCTGTTTTCATTTACAGCAGATTAGTGTCACCGTATTGACCAACCAAACTTTTTCATTCACCAACACTGTTTCCAACGTGCGCATTACAGTCGTCCAAAAAGATCGTGGATTCGTTAGTTTTAAGCTTTCGCAGGGCACCAATAGGTTCCTCCACAACATCAGGGTTCTGTGCAGTTAGCTTAAGGCATATGGCTCAACGTCATACATTCTAGACACACGGAGCGATCTAGCGAATTCCGCCTCCACGTGCGCACCCTTTCTACCATTGTGATTCGTTCATCTGCACAACTTGCCAGTTGGAGGCTTGCGAGCATGCCTACTTCAAACTGACCAGATATTGTTGGCTCAGACCCCGATTAAAAACGTTTTCACCCAACGCCCAACTTCAAATGTTAGATCCATGACGCGTAGTCGAAGAGGTGCATCCAGTGCATATTGTTTGGTTTCATGTCCGTGGTCTTTTTTCGCGAGTCAAGCGGCGTTCCAGCTTCCAATCACCAGCTGAGCTGTTAACGTGCGGCTTTTAATACGTATGAAGTAGAAGCAGTGGCGGATTAAGGGGAGTGCTGATTGGGCTACAGCCAGGGCCCCCAAGATTTAAGGGGCCCCCAATCCCTAAGTTGGTAAAAAAGTGTAATATGTGAACAATACACAATACGCTGCAAAAGATACCATCGCCACTTGGAATTAATAAGTAGGCGCTCTATGCTCACTCATGGAAATTGAAATTGTTTCGTTGACGTAAAAGTAGTTGATTCTTTGGCGTGTCGTCTGATCTACACTCACTAACAAGTTAGTACTCCACTACTCCAAGGTCTAAAAAATTGAGGTATTCTATCCGCTTGTCTAATTTTGGTTTCCAATGCGCATGGGGTATCCACGTCATTTGAACATCGGTCCTGCAGACAGCCCCGAAGGAAGTTGTGGACTTGCTAAGTGGTGTCAAGTCTCTCAACAATGGTGAAAGCAACTAGATTTTATATTAGGATAATAAATCATGGTGTTATAAGGCAGGACTGTCAGAGTTGGTATATACGCCACGTATATATCCTCGTGTACTTTCATGTATTTGTGTGATCTTTGGTACTGCGATGCATGTTTGAAGTCTAGCGCGTTGCGTGTGGGAGTGAAGGCCGTACACAATACACAATGTCAACTGGTAGCTTAACATTTAAGTACATACTGCTTTTATGTGAATCGCCATTATTTGTTACAATTCTTGATAACTGACTCAAAACAGAATAAAGGCAATAATAAAAGGAAAAGTCGGCAGATATGGCGTTACTTGAAACGTTAACTGATAACAAGAATTAAACCGTGTCAAGCACGTCTTAGTTCTGAATACATTTCGTTCAAGTAACTCTAATATTGCTCTCGCTAAATTCAATGACTCACTTGATTTATGACTTTACTAAGTCGTAAGATGTGCTGTTAGTTAAGAATTTTGTTGAGTGCTATTTTATATTCTAAGTGCAGTAGATACATAAAAACAATTCAGTGGTGTTATGTCTCATAAATGAACATAAAACCATGCATAATAAGTGAAAGTGGGTTACTCAACAGTTATTGATAAGCGAGTGCATGTTCTTGTTCTTACTAATAGTCTTGCTGATTTCGCATTGATTGTGAACAGAAAAATGAAATACTGAATTGCAGTGAGTACAATTAATATTTTGCCATATCAATTTAGGACCTATATCAAACTGGGCTATCATGGTAGGGAAGGTTAGGTTAAATTTTGGATAGTTTAGTTTTAAGGTTAGGTTAGTGTTATTTTGGTCGGGAATCTGGTATGGAAAGTTGATTTTTCTCAAAAAATAATTTTTAAAGAAAATTTTCTCTGCCTCAAAAATGTCATTTGGATATATACTGTAACAGTGAAACTCCGCTAGCACGACCAGCCACTTTTGACGGCACTCAATTGGTCGTGTTAGCGGGACTGGGGTGGTCGCGTCGTACTTCCATTCCTAAAGGTTTCATATATTATCGCGATCACTTCAATTTCTACAATTCTTTCCCTGATTGAAACTTATTTAGCTTTGTCTTACGTGCTGCCATAGCCTATCGTTACTGTACTATAAAATCACACAACGGAAAAAGTCGATGTCAGCAATACAAATTCCTGAGGAGTTTACAATATGAGTTTGTTACGTCACATTGGCACTTTACTGCGCATGCACGCACGCCCACATCCCTGCCCCTGTATCTACGATGCTTCAGGACAACGTGATGCACATGAGCAAATTGCTGCTTACAGGTTCCCAGTTGTCCAGCGTAAGGATACCGATAGAATATGTGGTCGTGTTACTCGGTGCTCGATTAGCAATTTTGTAACAGCTGGTCAGTGGCCGCGGTCTGGATACCGGGTTGTAGCACCGGATTTAGGGGGGGCCCAAGGGGTCCGGGCCCAGTTCCCAGGGCCCCCCACCAAGCAGGGACCCCCCACCATGTTCATGTGTTTAGCCATATGTACCACATGTGCGTGACAATTAGTTACTTTTATTAGCGAGGAAAGTTTATTTGTAGACGCTAAAATATCGGTCGTCCAGACGGCGGTATTTCACTTGTGTATCATTTGATATTGTGACGAAACAACTATTACACTTATTGTTTTCCTGAAAGTCGGTCAGGTATCTGAATCTAGTGAATGCAAGGCCAAG
>JGI24158J21664_10008453_pt1 | contig 13697 bp, 7 predicted proteins | sample Ectturendosymbi3_FD_21664 | JGI IMG/M metagenome (IMG submission 21664) | reverse complement strand
GTCCGTGCGCTAGCGATACACAACTCGACTCTCTGAAAGCGTGGTGTCCACGCCGATGGACAAAACCGAATGATGCAATGCGTAATCGAGGTTATTGTGAGATCGCAGTGGAGCGCGCACACACGAAATCCCTTGACGCGAATGACAAGTTGATACAAACCAGATCTCACGCAAGGGATACAACAGCGAGTAGGAAACAGCAAATCAGAATGCGAAATGTTAAATCCACTATACACGGTAAGGTGGATGGATTGGACAGTGGAGAATAACATGGTCAATGGTCAACGGTCTGTTCGTCTGCGTCACACTCACAGGCCGCAGAAGGGGCCATACCCCGTTAGTGTAAGCAGGAACGGAAACGTCCGACACCGGTGCGGAGGCGGTTAAGCCGGACACACGTTGTTGTTGGCAATGCCATTCCAGGAGGGTGGGTGCCGATGTCAAGGATGGAAGTACGGCGTCTCGTATTGTTCTCCAACCACGCCGCATTCTATCGGTGATCCACCCAGAGCGCAGCACGTATGTTGTTGTTATCAGATGAACTGATGAGTTTTTGCGCGGCGGGTACAAATGGGCGTCTCGATTTAAAATGCCGTGCGTTCCCACTCGGTGGACAGGTGAGCGCTGGGAGGAGCAGATTTCCAGGCTCCATGGCACGGCATGCTGGACGGCACAGTGTGGCTTCATTGCGACGAAGCTCAGCATGTCGGATGTCTGAGAGGATAGGAAGATTGTCCGCTGGTGTTGGACACAGGCATCCAGCCACAATTCGCCAGGCGTCGGGGGTCGTCGCTCAGTGGGTGGTTGCGAGCACTGCGGCACCGGACAGGAGCGCAGTACACTGCGGTTGAATAGACCAGGGCTGAGGTGGCTGCACCGGACAGGAGCGCAGTACACTGCGGTTGAATAGACCAGGGCTGAGGTGGCTGTTTCCAACGTTGTTGGCCCAACACCCCAGCCACAACCAGCAAGGCCCCCTTACAGTGCGACGTGCGATGCAAACTTTTTGCGAAGTGACTCAAGGTGTCAGGCGATACGTGAGCGACCTGTATAACGTTACTCCGAGGTATTTAAGCTCGGGGCAAAAAGGCAGGTCTCCCATTAGTGATCGCAGTGAGTGTGCATAGTTGCGCAAAATGTGGGCCCCGTTTCAAATTTACACGCTTTGAGGGGGCGCCCGTTTTTAGTTTAAGTGATTTCAAATATTTATGAATTTTGTTAATGATTGTACTTTTATTGTAACGATTTCATATTATTTCGTAAAAAAGTTACATTGGTTTGGTATATACGATTGCGATTATTGATCTATTTTAACACATTTGGATTTTCAACCTGAATATAAGAGGCTACACTAAAATAATGAAAATATATGGGGCTCCAATAAAGTATAAGAGGTTTCAAATTAAGAATATAAGCGGTTACTATTATGAATCATTTTGCTATTCGTTGCAAGATTTACCAAGTAGACTACCATTCTTGCTTATAAATCTCTTATCCAGTTTACATATGCTTAAGCAAAATACCATGCGTAGAAAGTATCACAACAAACCTATTAATTCAGGACATGCTTAACTTGTTTTAGTTTTTGCTGCCATGAGTGCAGCGGTTGTAGCCTATGGTTGTAGCTCAAGTCAACATGGAAATTTGAATAAAACGTGTGAGTCAATAAGGCATATTTCATTCATTCCTGTCTCATCATAAAAACTCAGCTTTTTTGTTCTTTCTTAACTTAATTACTGCAGATAAAAGCCATGTTTATCTGTAATTTGAAGTGTGAAAGTCCAAGAACAATAAGTTCTTGCAAAGCTTAGCTTGGCCCTACAGGTTAACTCCATTGTTCAAACGGTTCATTAAGAAACTGAGTTTGTTAGAGATAATTATAATGTAAACACCAATGTATATGTGCGTACGAGGTCCTTGCGTTGCATTGTATGGTGTATACGTATGCTTCAACGGCTGCTAACACGCAATGTTACATCAGTTGCTCTCAGTTTCTTTTTGAGTCAGAACTGAATGCTTAAATGTTTTCGGTGAAGATTTCCTTAATTCCTTAAACTTTATTTTCACTGCACAGATTCAGAAATAAATGTTGGTAGTATTAGTGGCCTACATTTTCTTCATGCATTATTTGATTTTATTTGCAACAGTTTGAAATGTGTGAAATATTTGCGCAAAGTATAAGTTACAACTCATTGATGTAGTAGTAGTTCAAACTGTTTAGTAATTTTTGAGATTTCAGTAATTATTTGACGTATGTGTTGGTTCCCTGTTTTTCATGCAAGACGAACGAATGAAGGTGGAGATTTGCTCTCATGTACTACCAAGTGTCGAAACCTGCCATTGTGATTTCATATGCAAAAAACATCATTCTAAAGAATTAAATGGAAAGGTTTGACATTTCAGTCAAAGGTCGATCTGTGACAAACAGATGCTTTTGCGTCTGCATTAGAGCAGTTGTAGCTGGTAGTTTGGGCGTATTTGGCACAACGGCCACTGGTTAACATAGCCGTCTTTGTGCGGTGCGGCTATTTACAGATTGATGGAAAACGTTTTCGATTTTTAATCCGTTTGCTAAAGGAGGCTGCATCTATAAAAATTTTTCAGGTGGTTAACAACACCGCCATTTACGAGAACTTCTTGCAATTCAACAAAAACATGCTTGATCGATATCAAGGAGAAGAAACCGACTTCCTGATAACTCGACGCCGCGGAAATTTTAAGGTAAAGCACGGCCTACTTAAGATATCTTAAGTAGGCGGTAGGTAAAGTTCCAGGACTGTGGGTGGATGGTACATTGAAGCTCTTCAAACGAAGAAGAAAATAGTAAAGACAATGAGCTTTGGTGATTCCACTTCACACAGCAAAACTTTCCACGCTGTCTCATTCTCTCTATTGCCAAACCTGAACTATCACGGCGATCAGAACAAGTTTTTAATTGTGCGCCTTGCTGAGTCTTACACGATTTCTGAACACTACTGCATAGAACGTGCAAATACAAATTTGTCTTTAAAAACTTGGACTTATATCATTAGCAGTTCATCATTTCACGAAATTCTGCAGGAGCTTTGACAAGAATTAAGGGCGTTTCAACTCACAAAGCTGTTACAGAAAGCGTAAACATAATTGAACTTTGTTTTATTCACGTAACCTTTTTGTCGAGCGAACATGCCACCAAATAATTCTTCACTTAGCTGTGAAAGTGAACGCCATCTTGTCATTATGAAAGGAAGGCATTTGTTGTGCGAGCCGCTGGTGTGTGCGCTGCAGAAAATCACGCTTGAAAGAGTCGTCTTAAACATTAAGGAGGTGAAGATCTCAAGCATGAAAGGGATGGTGTTAATAATCATTAAGGGGTGATGATGTTGAACATTAAAGCGACGATGATAATTAACAGTAAAGAGATGATTTAAACATTGAAAAGATTGTGATCTCTGAAAGGGATGATGATTAAACATGTGTTCAATTTTCAAAGTGGATTATCAACTCTGTGCTGATGCGAAAAAATTAAGTGGTATTTTTTTGTTTCAATTGTTTTCTTCATTCTCACCAAAAGTGGTCTTCAATAGTTCGTTTCCAAAAGACGAAATGATATTAGGCTACGTATAACGGGCTTTTCGCAAACTTGAAGACATTACTCTGTAACGTGATTAGTTCAAAGTTTGAACAGTGCAGAAAAGCTTCAGTGTCTTTGAAGCGTTTTTTGAGCATCTCGTATATTTTCATTGCAGTTTATGTTTCATTCTATGAAAGTAACTAAAAACAAAAATATTTAAATCTGCCATGTTTCACAAAAGTCAAACAATCCGGAAAGAAATTTGAGAAAGTATCATTTGCACCATGACGTATGCTTCTTAAGTTTTGTCGAGTAATTTTTTATTATATGATGGGGCTGTTTTTATTTAATTGCATAACCAGCATATCTCCAGGCTGAAGCTCAACAGAAATGAAAGGTTGAAAACTTTGTTAATATAACTGTTGCCACATCCAATGAGATATATCTCTGTGAATTTAGCCGCGAAGATTTATCTCTATGAATCCACTAGTGCTGACTTGCGTGAACTTGTGTCGTTGAAAAACTATAAAGACAATGTACGGTCATGTTCGATGAAACAGCTTCTTAGGAGAATAAAAACACGAACGTGTCCAGGCGACAGAAAAATATTACAAAATTAAAGGTCACAAATGTTTTTAAAAAAGGTTTGCCTTGAAGGCAGTTTGGACGAGTCTTCGACGAATTGCAATAAAAAGTAATGTTTTTGTTAAAGTTGAAAAATGTACCGTTTCACCACCTAAAGCTTGTTGCTTGTGGCCAGTACATAACATGGCACCTTTCGTAATCAGTGATATGCGGTTTGTTTGGAGTACCAGGAAATTGCTCCAAAACACGTAGTCTTTCAATCGATTTTCTCATGTGGAAAACACTAGCTTCCCTCCTGAAAGACTTTTTCAATATATGCGTGAAATTTTTTTTGTGAATTATAATATTTGCGCTAGATGTATCGGTTTGCCGTGTACCCGCACTCATCATGCAAGAACGTATGCGAAATGTGAACCTTAGCTAACCGTTAACTGACGCAAAAATGTTGAAATGCATAATTACCAAGAAAAGTTGTCTTCGTGTCTAGCTTCTTTCGTCGTTCATAAAATGATAAGCAACACGTGCAGTGCGTATTTTTTCCCGAAGGATGCAAGTCGCATTGTCGTGGACGACACTTGCACGCTGACACTTTATAACAAATAAGCCATTCAGGGCTGCAGTCGATCTTTTGTTTTTGTAGCTCCCATATCACTTCCAAAAGTTTCCTTTTGTGCTTGTAACCTCTGTTTGATAAGCGATTGAAAGCTTTCGTAATTGACGTCGTACAGCGGTGAGTGACCAGTGTGAGCTGCACACTTCACAGGAAATTCTAAGGATGGACTGTAATGATACAAGCGTTCATTCTACGCAGATTGATCTGGAATGTCGGATTCCTCTCTACGTGAAAGGAGATGGTTCTCAGATATCAACCACAGATCTCAGTAACCAACAACAGTACCGGCTGAAACTCACTGCAGATCTTGAAGGAAATGCTCTCACCATAAAATACTACAGGTGTGTGAGCCTTGTTAGGCGATCCGCACAACGGCGCTAGTGAGCAGACATGTGGTTAAAGCCAATACCATTCACCAAGCAATGTTAAAGTTGAGATGCAGGCTTGAATTTCACTTCATTCAATTCTTTGCAGCTTACCAGTGCATTTGAATTAAACATTGTTTTTTGGGTTAGGCTACATCGAAAATTTGACTTACAATCATTTCAAAAAACTTCATGGCTTCGTGGTATCTGTTCTGCTCACATGCTCGAACAATGTTTCCCTGTTGCTAAATAACGTTACAATTTCCGAAAAACATCAACAACTGTTCTTGGTGCCAACGCTACGAATCAGCAGAATGACAACATAATACAAAAACTATAGGTTTATACATTAACAATAACTCAAGCCTGCTTCATGGCTCAAAGTACGAATTTTTTTCTGAAATATACAGAAAAGCAAACTGAAAAGCATTTTCTTGTAATGATATCATGTATTTTTGCGTCTCTCAACATTGTTCGGTTTGCCCCAATAGCATTTTTTAAATTTATGCAACTTCAACATGAATGCATTTTAACTTCGTTAAAGCCAACCATATCGGAGAATATCAAAACTGATACATCGTTGTTGGTACATGCGCAAGGATAAAAATAAAGAGGCAAGTAACAGGAAATAACAATTTGCCAACGTCGTTGATTTTTCTCAAATTTTCCAAGTGTCTTGGAGGTGCTTTTATGAAGGCACGCGACTAAAGCTTGTGTGCCTTGCTTGTGGTTAGTAGCATTCCGGAGATTTCAATCAGGGAAAGATGTGGCTTTTCAGTTTGAGAAAACACTTAGGATAAAGCGGCTGTTTTTGTTTTTTTAATTTTGGTGACGGCAATTGGAAGCCTGAATTTTGCTTCTTGCCGGGACAGTTGAGTTGAACGCTCTTGCCCAAAGAGCGCTACGGCGATTCACTCAGCGGCTGTGGATCGAACACATAACCTTCCAATTGGAAGGCGGACACTTTACCACTGAGCCAAGGCGGCTGTTTTAAAGTAACACCAGTTTGACCTATCTTGTTTGTGGTAATCGTTTCAGTTGCGCTTCACGTGTTGTTCTGCATAGCATGCAGTGTTATGCTGTGCTATCCTATCAGCGTCTGTGTTGGCCCGTGTGTTGGTTTGACGCTGTGCTACACATGCAGCCCACACACTTGCGCTAGCTTGTGCAGAACTACCAACATCTTGCCACGTGCTTTCCCGGCGCTTTTCTGCCCGTGTGCACTCGTGAAAACGCAAGAGCTGCATCTATGACGAATGAAAGGATGTGCACATTCCAGATTTGTAACACGTCTGAGTGAGCGCACATAACGTTCGTTGATTCGCCTCATCCGTGAAAGCATCTTTCTTGAGTCACTTGCCTGGCTGTCCTCCTTTGGCGTTTCACCTCTCAAAAGTATAGTTCAGGTTTGTGGAAGAAACATACGCACAAAGCGCTCTATCGTTGTTTATTTAAATTCATTTCCCAGGAGCAACAACAGCAGCGACAAATTGTGTAAACATATTAATTACTGTGGTGCAGACGCCATGTATTTGTGGGATGTCGTGCCTACGTGAGGCCGAGCCAAGACATTTATGTTCACTTTCAAAAAACAAAGTTTGCGAGGGAAGAAAAGTTATTTTTTGCTGGTACGACGTCGCTTTCTGGAATAACGAATATTTTACTGGAAATTTTCAGGCTGACATCAGATAGAAATGATACATTGAACGAGATCGCTACTTTCGGGATGGCGGACCGTGTTTATGTGTTGGTGAGTGTGTTTAACGCGTGTTTTTATGGTTAAACAAAGTCATATCAATTACTTTTGAGTTAGGGGGTAGATTTCGTTCAGCTTGACCTTCGATGTAAACAAGAGATGAATTTTTTTTAGGTAGAGTATTTTTGATTTCCTGCCTATTTTCAACGATGAAATCAAAATCGTGATAATAATTTCTGCAATATTAATGGCACACAAAAAACCAGCCGAACTTACGGCTTTGCTCTCCAAGCAAGGAGGACCTGTGGCATCGTTAGTGCCATATCCTTGGAGAAGTCTAAACGCCTCACTCTGCAAAGACCGAATAGCCAGTGTAGCGCAATCTCAATACCAAAATCGCGCTACTAAACGCCTCCAGTACCGCCACCATTTGTCTCACCGCCCCCTCTGATCTTTGCACTACCCACAGAGGAGGTGACCGCCTACTCTGGGAACCACTGTGTTACAGTAGACCAACAGCTCAAATCCGACCTGAATCAAAATTAAACAAACAACGAATATGATCGCAAAAATTTCTCCTCTATCCGGTTTCCTCTGCAGTGGTGCAAAACCACCAGGTTGTCAGGTTGTAGCAACTAGTCTGGTCTTTTGATCCAGTGTTCCCTATTCCTTTACGCTTGCTTTATCTTGGAGTTGTTTCACATTTTTCTACTGTTTCTTAGTTTTCGTAGTGTGCTAAGAGGTCTTCATTTAAGAGTTTGAAGTGTTTTGTAAATTGAAGTAGACCACCTTCAAAATATGACATTTTTATTGTGTTTAAATTGCACTTCCTATGTCTCATTTAAATAACTTCAATTGTTCTAAGTTAAGATATTGCTTCCAACCACCAATTTTGACTTGAAATATTTGAATATTTTTTCATTCGTTTTTCAGCTATTTAATGAAAACTGAAACGTTTGATGTTGCAGTTGTAATACTTTTATTTCCAAACAATTCACTGAAATCAATTGATTAACCCTTTTGTTACCTGGCTTCAGTTGGCTCTGCAAGCGACACCAAAGCTGGTAGGCCGGGTTCGATTCCCGGTAGGCAAGGATGGCCCTAGCAGGTGCGGGGCCCAATACAAGACCTAGGCGCAGTCCCCCTCTGAGCAATGCTGTTATTATGTCATCGTGCTCAGTCAACTGTCTTATGACCTTTTTGATGGAGATTTTCAGCAAAATAACTACTGTATATGAAAATAAAAAAAGACCGCAAATTATTGGAGTTGATCTGTATGCATGCTACATAATTACACAACAGGTTCTTTTATGGGGAGTTGGCAAAGCTGATGTTCCCCCCAGCTAAGGTCATGTTTATTATTTGTAGCATGCTGCTGTGGTGGACATTAGACAGTGTACAGCTACCCATGGGCGTCGGAAGGATATTTTTCAGGGGGGCCAACTGTTTTTTTTCAAAATTTTTCCAGAGGGGGGGAAAAAGTGGTGAAATTTGGTTGTTCCCATTGGAAATTAAGAAAACCTTTTTTGCAGAAATTTTCAAAATCCAGGGGAGGCCTTGGCCCCCCATTCCGACGCCCATGCCGCTACCGCTCGTTATTAAGCGGAAAGTTTTAAAGGAAGCTCTGCAATGGAGCGGCGAGCGCAAGTGCAAAGTTACGTCAATCAAACCGAACTGACCGGCTAATTGAACTTACAATGCAATTACGTCGCTCTTGTTGAACGACACTTTCATTGGAAGAACAACTGACTTGGAGAAAACTGTTAACATGAACCGATTGCTTATCTGGCTTCCGGTAACCACAATCGCAGACGCGTTCTTGCATAAAGGTAACGTCTGGGCGCATGATCAACTATCCACTTTATGACGCAATACACGAAAACAGCAGACTTCACAAGAGAGCAACCCATGCATCCGCCCAAAGTTCCCCAAAAGCCCAAGTTTTATAGAATTTACTCTCATTATGCTTCATTATGCATGGACTTAGAATGCAAACTGTTTTTTTTTATGAATTGGAAATGTAATGTACAAAGATTTTTCAACTACCACGTCACAGTTGTAGAAGCATTTATCAAACCTAATATACAGTATAATGCGCACGGTTGGTTGATGCACTAAAAGCATGTAGCTGCCCAATATAATGATAAACTGGAAATAGTGTGCTGGATGACGTTCGCAAATTTTGCCTTTTCTAGTTAAGCCGCAGTGTAGCTTTAAATGTCTTTTACTTTATAAATCTGGGTGAACTTTGAAGTGGTGGTCTTTCTACCTATTTACGCTCGGAAATAGGCAAACCACAATAAACGTTTGGGGCGGCAAATGATAAATGTACTTGCACGATCGGCAAATAATGCTGAACGATTTTGTGGACAAAGGAGGCAAATTTAAGTGCGAACACTTCACAAAATTTTTCCTGGTTTGCATTAGGTTTTTGGCCTCCACAGGACCAACCTCTCATGTTTTGTCGTTTGTTTCAATGTGGTACAATTAATTTTATTTTGACATAATAATAAAATATCTAGTCTGTGCAAAACCTTCTGTAAAGCAAAACTGCAAGCATTTGTTAAATGCAGATTACCCGCAACCAACCAAAAACTTTCCAAAACAGAAGAATCTTTCGAGAACTGAACTACGTTACGTTAGCAGAACTGCCATCAAACTTAATACAACATACATTCGTCTTGACCTGTTCATTGCGAGTTGAATCACTGCACACCTTGTTTGGGGTAGCTGTAGGTCTATGTCAGTCTCAACTGGCAGCAGTAATAACCAAATTCTATATCCATAAGGAGTGGGACGTGGTGGAGTGCAGATATAACGCCCAGCGTGAGAATCGAACACGTTTGACAATGTCTATAATAATTAGAGGGAAATAATCGTTCATTCAAACGAGATAATTGTTTGCTAACAGTGAAATTCATAAGCCTTTCTACAATTCTCGTGCGCAAGGGGTATGTGGCAAAAATAAACAACCTGCTCAACCACCATGGCGCGGGGCCAAATGCAGTCGCATCTGTTGCATCGGCTTAAGGCCAGCCCTGCCGATAGGGTCATACCACCACTTGCAAAACGGTACTTGCGGGCCGTCCAGCCTTGTGCTCGGCGTTAATGGGTGGGTGCAAGGGAACGCTTCGATAGTATAACGAAATTGAATAGAGCTGAACTGATATTTGTGATTTTCTATCTAGCACCTTGTGCGTTGCATAGTGGTTAAGTTAAACAATTTGAGATATTTTGCACAGTGGCCATAAAACTCTTTGTAGTGAATGTTTGAAAAGCTGTTAGTGGTTCTGATTTATGCAAGCTAAACTGAAATTGGACAGTTTTTGCCAACGTTTGGCAATTTTCACGCAAACTCAACAGCCTTGTTAAAAATCCACATTTACCGGTCAAATATCTGGGCTGCCTAAGGAAACCAATCAAACAGATTCCTAACCTTAATCTTCGTAACACAATGACGCAAAAGTACAATTTTGTGAACGCCAAGCAGCTAGTGAAATGCAAACAAACACATCAGTTCTATGCCTGAGACGACGTTTCATGGAAGTGGAGGATGCATATTTGTCTGTTGCATACAGCATAGCTGACACCATCGCCGAGGCACTCATTACTCCTGTTTCATAACTTTCATGAGGTTTACGGTTTACTTATTTTCTTGTTTACTGCTGTTGATCAAATTTCGACATTCACTCGTCGAATAGGTATTACGCTAGTAGTGAAATCACAAGTGAAAACTGTGCATCAATTCAGCAGATTGCTTTCCGGACGCGCTACGCGTAAAAGCCTCATAATCTTACAGCTAATACCAGAAGGCCACGAAAAGGACTGGTTATTACGTGCAGGTGAAGAACAACAAAAACTACATCGCAAATACCGATTTCAACAGCGGTTCTCTGTCACTGTCCAATTGCTACGTAACACCCCAGGCTCGAAGCCGTCTCATGCGTTACTATCTTCTCGAAAACGGGTGAGTTGTTTTTTACCACTCTAATATGTTATCAAAGCACTTCTCTACGTTTTGCATGGTCGCACGAAGGCATTCGTACTGTACTATGTCATAGAGATCATTACGTATTAAATAGTAATAAGGGAATGCCTTCAAACTGCATCTTTACTTTTCTTTTTTACTGTTGCATTTTATTCATATTCCTGATGATAGTTTATCACTAAGCTGAAACGCTGAATAAAATAATGTGTTTGATACTTGTGGCTGTATTATTCGCAATCAGAAACTGCAACAACTCCGTGCATTGCTTACCATGTCATCAGATGTTTTGCCTCTGCTGTACAATGTTTAGTTGGATATTGTGACCAATCTGAACCCGGCAAACAGTTTTGTTCACCATCGAGTTTCTACAGAAAGTATTTTTGACCAAATGAAGAAAGCTGAAAAATCTGAAACAGCCGTGAGTAAGGCAGATTTTGCAAAAAGAAGTTTCAGGCGGTTCGCTAATCCTGACATGTAGACACATTCCTTCGAATGTTTTGTTTCCATCACGCTCAAGCATTCCAAAGTATGCTTTCATTTCATGGAAAATCAATTTCGATGTTTGAGAAAGTGTATCCTTACAGTGTGTGACAATGCCTTGCAAACGAGCGAACAAAAGAAAGCTAAACATTTGTCCTGTTCAGTTTGAGAAAGCTTTGCCATAGCAGACAAAGTGCCAGGCAGACGACGACAAAACCTGAAGTGCAATGTTTCATTCTTCTACGTGCCTGGGGTTGTTCTGACAAAGTTCTGTGGCTGAATCGGACAATGTTCACATTGACCCGAAACGCTCTGGCTGCGTTTTGCAAACAAATCTTTTACGTTAATGAAGTAACAGAGATTTTGTGAAGACGAACTTGCTTAGATGGCAGTGCGACGGTAAGGCCAAGAAATCAACAAAAAAAACATGAAATTGAGTAGTTTTCAGCTTCCGGTGACTGCGCAAAGTCGTAATACAGCACTTTGGATTACCAATCTGCGTTTGAAACAAAACTGATGCGAAAACATTTCGGAAAATAAACAGATAGGTTGTATAATGTTTCCACTGACTCCATGACATCACTACACTGATGTCACAACATTACAGGTAGATAGGTTTATTCATGCAGTTTTTCGCTCAATCCACAAAGTAACAAAAACACAATAAAAATAAAAAAACATGAAAGGGCAAGGAAGTTAATTGCATTTTAGTAAAAAATGAGGAAAACAACGGAGTTCTTAGGAATTCTGAAAATGGCGTGCATTACGTATTTGAGACATAAAGGTTTGGCGACAGACGTTGTGGGTCAACTGTTCAGCCTTATGGTTAAAAACTTTGTAAAAACTGTGAGACAAGATCAGAATATTTCTTTGTGAAATATAAGATTCTAAACAAAATGATGTTGGTAAGCCAATGTTGTTTTCCACAGTTGCATCTGCACGCCACCAACTGTTGCTATGATCGCTGAAAATTTGTGTTTAGCAAATGCTTTCTAGGAGTAAACGACGAAATTTATTCCACACCACGATAATATGTATTTCGCCTACTGAGCAGGCGTGTTCAGCTCGTATTCAAAAATATTTTTTCCAAGTTGAAACTTTTTGGCAAGCTTTGTGGTATTAGCCACTAAGTTTCAGTTTCTGTGTTCCTGACCTAAACAAATTCAAAGCAGGAAGCCATGTTTGGAAAGAAGAAATGCATGTTTGTACACTGTTACTGTCTGCTGATAGTTAAAGAAATTGCTCCAAAAACAGGAATAATCTTATTTCGAAAATAGCATTTATTTTTACCATAGTTGACCAACAGCCTTACGTCAGTTTAGTATCATTCTGTGCCAAATTTTTTTCTTCCTGAAGGAAAACCAGACTGAAAATGATAAGGAACAATACAGTGAAACATAGAACGATGTTTACCAGTAGTAATACAACTGGCGATCAAACTGCGGAGCGATTAATCTTTTGCAGATGCCCACGAGACAAGACTTTCAGATTCGAAACAGGGTTGCTGAAGGAACAAGTGAGCTCTGGTGTGTTTCCGGAACATTTCCAGACTCTTTTCAGTTTTGAGCCGCTATTATTCAAATCTGAGCAAGATAAGGTAAGTAGTGAGTACCCAGCAAAATTTGCAACGCCAGTTTCGTTTTTGGTGTACGTTACTGATCAATAGCAGCACCCGCATTTTGAAACAAGCAACACAGTTTTCAAGTCGATAGGAACGTCTGTTAACGTTTTGAATGATGTTTTCTATGCAGATGCAGATGTTTAGATACGGGTGACTCCGTTACGTGTTGTGTGGTCAATAGTGCAGTGGCGCAAGCCACTGCATGCGCAGAGGCGGTCAAAGGCATAGCATCCCCGATGGTGTGAAAACCATCGGAAGCTTCCTTTGGCCGAACAGCTAGGGGCGAAGCAAACCGATCCAAAAATAGTAGTACCCGCACCTACAGCTGATAAACTGACTTCGCTTCTAGGTCGAGTAATACTGAATTCATTCAGTAGGGTACCTGCCAATTTCTAATTTCGAAATTGGGCATGATGAATTGGCCCAAGGATTTGCTTCACCAGGACTGCTGGGAAGGACTGTTGTTGTTTATGACTTACCACCTCTGTACAAGCAGCCGCACGGCTGATGATGCAAACCAAGAAACACAATCATTGCAGTAAAGTCGTTGTGCTCTGTTACGTACAAGCTTCGCAAGATGCTGACATTACTTGTCGCGCTCCTGAGGCGGCTTGCTGGCCCTGGCTGGGGTTCTGGAGCAACAGCTCTGCGAATAGCCACCCTAGCTCTGGTGCATTCAACCGCAGAGTAGGCCTACTGCGCGCCTGTCTGGTACCACAGTGCTCATACCTGCCTCATCGACCCCGCCATCGACGACGCCTTGCAAATTGTGACTGGATGCCTGCTTCCTACACCA
>JGI24158J21664_10008452_pt1 | contig 13697 bp, 7 predicted proteins | sample Ectturendosymbi3_FD_21664 | JGI IMG/M metagenome (IMG submission 21664) | reverse complement strand
GTGCTGACTCAGCAAATAACGTTCAGAAGCAGACCACACGTTATCCATATATGGTAACGAGACAATGCAAAACTGGTCATGTAAACGTAGTAATTGTTACCACGGGGTGGGGCCGAGACAGCTTGAATAATATTGTCAGTCGAAAGCTTCGTATCTATAGAACTCAGCGGTTTTACAGGTTTTGAAAAACAAAGAAATCCTTTGTACCTGATTCCTCCGTAAACCATCAAACCTGGCACTTCACCAAGCAATCATCACCAACCATGCGTGTCCGTGTCAAACGTCACGTCCGCTCCTTTCATTAAATGCGCAATCTCGCAACCTTTCCCGCATCCACTGAAAAAATCCCATGCCGGAAATCATTAGTAATCCATCACATTGGTCTGGCTCTCCGGTCGTTACCTCGCAAATGCAAAGCACGCCGCTGCGGCTGACCGCGCCCTAACATTTCGTTCTTAGATGATGGTCAGTTCGTTTCAACAACACGAAGATTGTAAAAACTTTTTCATATTTCTGTCGAAGCGCTACGAAAACTTTGCGCGGCTTTATATGAGACCTCTGCAGTGGTTTTCTAACTCAAATACTCATTAAAAAATCTCCTATCTCAAGACTGCAAGCTTTGTCAGCTGTAAGAACTGTGATAACGTGACTGCTTGTCCTTCTTACGCGAGAATCAAAAGACATTTGTCGCTGATTTCAGCAAGCTTGGCCGCATGTGATGAAAAGAAAGCGTGGACCCGTGAGCATACATGGCCCCTTTATGAGGGCCCACATGGCCCCTTTATGAGGGCCCACCGAGAAGAACGATGATGATGAAACTAGCTTTGAGGTTAACAATATTGAGATTCGAACAAGTTGTATTTAGATAAAAAGCGCTAGAACTGAGATGCAACAGATTGCTAACATTGAGATGCTGGCATACTGAAGAGCCCCATCACTACATTGTGTCTTATTATTTAGGTTTTTGTTCGTTGCAGAATACGTTGCTTTGCTGTGTAAACTTGCTACGTAGTATTGGAGAGAAACGTTTACAAAGCAAATAGTTGAAAAAAATGTAAAAAAAAACATGTATGTCATTTCAGTGTAATTTGGTTGAAATCGTTAGTAGTAGTACCATTGTTATGCAGTAGCATTTTCGGTTAAACAGTCTGTTATGTTAACGCTTGTATGCGCAGTACGTGGAAACATCATTTCTTTGCTGAAATATCCTTTTAAAAACGTTCCGTTGTGCTCCTCTTTGCAGGTGGTTCATAGGTAAGAATGCAGCGAACTTCAAGGCAGCTTTAGAGGAAAGAGAGTTAGCGAGACTCAGAAAGTTGGATGAAATGTCCTTCCGTGCTCAATATCCTCAAGGGCCTTATCAGCCGAGCATTGGGTTAGTTGAGCAGAAAAACAGTTAAAGTAGATGAACTATTTGAAAAGATCATCCAAGATAATCGTAGCATTAGAAAGACAAAATATCAAAACTTCTAGTTGATATGAGGTCAGCACAAAACCAGATTTCTATTGTTGAAAACATTTTCATAAGTTGATCAGGCGATATCGATATAATTTAAATGCAGTATTTATTTTTCCATTCAAACTCCTAACGCTCTGTTATGGTGAGGAAAGTATTCAACTGAGACTGTGATAACTTGTTACCAGAAAGAATGAAAATCACACATCATATCTGGCATTGAAATTTCTTTACCGTGAGGTGTTTTACTGAAAGACGAAATGCAACATGTAGAGTTGGGCCGCTGTATGTTCGAGCATTGCGATGCAACGGTGTGCGTAGCCTGACTCGTATGAACCTTATAACCAAACGCATGTGATTCGTTCTTCCAGAGATGAGCTGTAAGCTTGAGTCATAGGCAGTGATCTTAATACCTTGGTCTATTTATCTAACTACAGACATGCATGGTTTCGGTACACTTGATTGGATGAAATTAGACTTATTCAAAGAGGTGTAGCCAAAGCATGCCAGGATCAAATGAAAGGTTTGTCGCGTGGATGCTGATGACTCTTGCTACTATTTGTTTTTGGGAACGTTTTAAATGTCGATCTACATTTCAAACATCTGCTGTGATGATATGGCATTTCGTATGCACCCACCCATTACATTACCGAGGCTGGACAGGACGCCCAACCGGGATTTGAACCCAACCTATTAACACCTATGGCGCGCTCAATTCCCTAGGGCAGGCCTGTCCAACCTTTTTAGTGTTGTGGGCCACTTTCACATGAGGAAATTTATTGCGGGCCACGAAGTTTTTTTGTGACGTAACAAATCCCTTGATTTTGATAAGTTTTATGAGATAACACGATGTGATAATGAGTCCTATAGTTGCACTCAGTGTTGCCAGCTTGCATGGATGTAAACCAAATCTGAAAAATTGACATATTTTCGAAGCGTTTGTTGTACAAGTTTTTGGTTGGTAGACCCATAACAGAAACAACAGGTATAATTTTGGTGTGTTTTGATGGTAAATATACTTGAACATCTAAAAAAATGCTAAAAATTTAAAAAGTCTGCTTACGAACTTATTACATCGTGGGCCACTTAAAGCAACCTCGCGGGCCGCGGGTTGGGCAGTCTTGTCCTAGGGCCTAAGCCACAATCCCCTAGACCAGCTACGTCAAACCCAAATGGCTTACTGATCCAAAAAGTATGTCACTACTTACTATCTTAACCAGGGCCGCACATTGAATGACATATTAGTGAGGGCCACACATTGAATGTATACCTTTGATCTTACCAACTAGATGTAGCTTGAGCTAATGTACTGAAAGTGTTCGAATCCTAACTGCAATGGTAACAGACGTGATAAAGTGGCACTGAAGACCACCTGCATCAAAATTGCCAAATTCAAGATTATCAAAATAAGGACAAGTTGTCAGTATATAAGATACTTTTACTACAGCGAAAACCAAAACTGGCCCAAACAAAACCTTCGACCGGCCGCATGCGCCCGCGGGTTAGACATAGCTGGTCTAGGCGGTCGCTTTTTGTATGCCAGACTGTTAATCGATCACCTCAATTCGCGTCGTTTCGTAAAATGTATCACATCATTTGCATGTGTTTTGGGTCGTTTGCGATTGTACACATAATGCTTGTGATTGCTAACTTGATGCAAAAATGAAGGTGAACAGTAAAATTAAATATGCTGTGCTTCAGCTTCAAGGTTTCCTCAATAATAGAACTCGAAGCGCTATAGGCCTACAGTTTAGTTACTGTTGATATACCAGAAAAAATATCTTTGTCTTTCTCTGTTTCTGAGTGCTATTTCTTTGCACATTAGAAAATGTATTATTTTTAAACGCGACTCCGTCGACAATTTAGGGGCTGTTTGATACTACATTTGGTTTGCTGTGTTCAGCGGATCTGCTGATGAAAATGGGCTTAAATTATTCAGCCGTGTTTGTTTGTTTATTTATTTGGCTGGTTCGTGTGCACCAGATCTCTTTACGCGAAACTTCTCACGCCCTCACTTCTCTGCCACCAGGTCTCGTTTCCCAAGCAAACTGCCATCCATACCTTACGATAAGTTGTTGCAAAGGCTCAGGTATCTCAGCATGAACGCCACTCTGCTTTATCTTCACTGCACTTCGCCTGCACGTGACTGGCTTCGCACGGTTTGCGCCATACCCCGTGTTGAATCAGTGTGAACCATTTTAATTTGAAACCAAGTTGTACTCTCGGAACACCGATTCTTTTTTATAGTTTGTTCTGTCTTGGAAAGCGTGCCACCTCATGTTTTGTTGACATGTATATGTTTGGCTTTGCTTGTGTCAGTGCCAGTTATTTTGTTGATATAGTGCTCCCTGTCATCTGCTTGGCTCAATAATTCGTGCTTGCACCCGAAGCTCAGCCAGATATTTTTCATACAAACACTTCTTCCAAAGAAATTTGATCAACGTACGCCACGCTATTGTTACGTATCAAGGTCACGTGTACATCCTACGTGCTTTTCGGTGTCGTTCATCAGCTGCATTCTTATACAGGGAGGAAAATGATGAAAGCATCGCTTCTATTGGCAGAGCGTGTGGGGGCAACTACACCCTGACGTACCCCCACAGAAGATACACGCGTCTAACCCACCTGAGGTAAAACCCACACTGACTGCTCATATAGTCCCTTGTGTGGATCAGTCAAAATATGACATGAGAAAAAAACGGGAAAAGCACTGCTTCGATATATTAAAAAACGTTTTTGGCCAGGAAAAGGTGCAGGTTCTAAACGTTGCTTTTTGTGAATCATCAGATGCAAAATTAATTTGTCTACTAGTCAGAAACCTAGAATGTTGAAGAACATGCTAGTTAGTCTTGAAATCAATCAAAATCCAACCTTTTTTGTTGCTTAGTTCAACTGCGTTGCACTGAGGGTGGGTTGAAGCCATACCTTTGAAAAAAAGCACGCCTTGCTTGCCATAAAAATATGGATCGAGCAGGTAGCAATGAAAATGAAACGATAAGCACTATAGCCATGCTTTCGTAATTTCACTTTCATTCTGTACCGCGCATTGGAAGCTCGCAGTTCATGTAACAGTCTGAAACCGCTCTGTGTGGAATGCGTGAATTTGTGCAGCTCCTTTTTTGCTGGGTTATGGACAGGATTAAGACAGTGCTAACTATCCTGCATTACATGATTGATCAAAGCGCACAAGCATTATCTACGTCATATATTATGCTGTCTACGTCATAATTAAGGTTAGGTATGTGCACTAGCATGTTGGTCACAATCGATTTCGAATTCGAATGCCACTATTTTTGAAGGTTGATTTCCATTTTTTGGTTATTATTGCATCACAAGGCTTGGATCACCAGCTAATGTCAGCCCAAAATAAGCTATTAGGTTTTGTGCTGCAGTATTCATTCTCAGCAGAAACCTTGTGATATTGCCAAATAGCAATGCGCATTAGCAGAAACGGAATGGATATGAGACAGGATTGGTGAGGCTACTGGTTCATCAGCTTCGTTCTGGTTGGGATTCCAAACTCATTTACGTGCGCCAAAAAGCTCATTTAGTTGCTTTTAATTTTTAATTGATTAAAAAGTGGCTCGAGAAAACGGATAAGCCTGTTCCTTGCTGCAATTTGAAAATCCCGCAGCTTTGTACGATTGAAAGTGTGAAAGGTTCTTGTCTGACCTTATCTGACCTTGTCTGACCTTATCTGACCTTGCCTGACCTTATCTGACCTTGCCTGACCTAGGATGTGGTGGAAGTCGGCGGAGGGGCGAACAGGCTTAAATTTGAGAGACTCGGTCAGAAGCGGAAATTTTAAATAAATATTAGTGAGTGCGATAACTCGAGCATGAACGCACTGGGCCGGAACAAAAATGCTAAGGTTTTTATTCAATTGTCGGCGATAGTCTGAAATCACCATTGTTTGAAATTCAAATATACATGAACCTTCAGTGGTTGGTACCGGTGCGGAAGTAAATTGGCTAGTGCCTAACGAATTCTGTCATTGGTTGCATCCTTTTTGTTGCATTTTAATGAATGGATTAATCAATTAATTTTGACAGCAGACATGAAGTCCATAGTACAAACACACTTTCTGCAAACCGCAGGTAGATAAAAACATACAAAACAACGTTTTACAACGGCGTTGGAGGCTGAATCACAGGGTTACAGGCACGTTCTTAACACTATTGTTCTCTAATCTATGACACTTGGTACAACACTACTGCTGAGCAGGATGCATTTGAAAATCACGACGTTTTTTGTTTTTTTCTGTTTTTTTACAGTTTGTACCTAAGAAAATGCATTAATTCGTAAAGGTTCGAAATACTACTTGCGATTAACGTGCACTTTACGTCGTAATCTTATGACGCCATACGCAAAAAGTTTGAAAAGCGTCGCTATCGCCAATGACGCATCGGCCTGAAAATGTAACTGGGGCTTGGCGCTGACAAGTCACGCTTGATTTGATCACAGTGAGCTGTGGCAAGACGAAGAGTCAGTGCTAGATGTCTCCCGAGAAGAAGTCGAACTGCAAGGACACGATGGCCACATTTATAAAGGAAGATTGCCGACGATACCTCAGCATGTGCAGGTTTGTGTTGCCCTTTCTAGTATCTTTTAAAAGTTTGTGTTACAGTTATGGCCAGAATTAGGGGCTCAGACAATACGGATGGAGCAGAACAAAGTGTGAGTTGCAATTTGATGGATTTGAAAATATATGCTCGTCTTCATGTGCGAATGTTCGAGCGTGAGTCACGTTCAACATTTGCGAGAACGATTCTTAGCAATGCTTGTAGGTAGACTTCTTAATGCATTGCAAGAACCACCGGTTGATTAATGTCAAGTTGGTTAAAAGCAGCTTTGGGCGAATTTTCAGAGTGATACTGTGTCGCACAAGCCAGTGCTTCAGGCTCACGGACAAGGTATAGAAACTTCCTGATTGTTTTCTGCAGTGCCGCTTTATCGGAATTAAAGATAAAAAATTTGTTGTCAACGTAGTTTATCAAAAAGTTTGCTACACCGCCAATAGTTAAGCATTCCGCATTTTTTCTAACTCATTTCTATGAATTAGAGCCTTTACCAGAAAATTATTATGATGTCTCATTCCCTTTCAAGTATAAACTTTTACAAATATTTTTGTGTGTTTCAAACCAATCCTTAGAATAATCTAATTTTCTCTGCTGCTATCTGTTTCGCCTGTTCTTTTCAGTTTGCGCCACAGCCTCACAGAAGAGGGCCAACGTCAGCCGCACACGAAGGCAACAACCCCTCTCAGACAAGCCCCTCTCCACGCCCAGGATCCGCTCGGTCAGGGAGTAGACCGGCCTCAAAAGCACGCCGGCCCACTTCTGGAACCAATCGGCCACGGACTCCAGGATGGACTCCCCCGCAAATGTCTATTGAAAGTAGGTGACGTAATTGCTTGCGGGTCTACACGTCATTTGCACGTGTCCCGGTGACGTAACAAAACTTTCCGATAACGCTTTGACAAAAGTTCAAAAGTCACTGGTTGTCAACCCAGGCCCGTAGCCAGGTTTATGGTTTGGGTGGGTAGAATACTGTTTATTTTGGAAATGCAAATATATTACCTCCATTATCGCTAATGAACTACTACCACTACTACTGTTGAAGATTTTGCAGCTTGTTCCTAGACATCCTCTCTATCTATCCGGTATCGCTCTAATTTGGTGGTTCTTAACCGGGGGGCGCCCCCCAGGGGGATGTCAGTAAATTTTCAAGGTGCCGTGAGCCCTTACGCGCCCTACAACATGGAAAGTTTGATCAATGAATTTTCCAATAAATGAATTTGTTTTCGCAGCTTATTTAAATTCGGGGGACTTTAAACAAAGCACAGTTGCTTAAGGGAGGCGTGGTAGAAAAAAGGTTAAGAACCACTGCTCATTTTTGTATGTTCTGGACTACGGTGATTTAATCCATGTCCATTTATAGCCTCTAGTTTTGACGCAACCTCTACTTTGAAACAACCTTTAAACTGCAATAACCGCTGGCCTCGATAAGAACAAACTGCGCAATGCAATAAATTGGTAAATGATCCTTTCCTGCCTTTTTCACTGATAGCATGTCACACAGTCTTCACGACAATCGAAATGCCCGCTTACTATTTGCCAAAACTCTAGTTACTGAATCAACTTTGTGGGTCTGCTGGAACATTTGTGGGTCCAGTAAAGTAGTAATGATAAAGCGATTGCGATGGAAGGAAACTTGGAAAGGAAGATGAATATGATGGGCCAGTTGGAGTTAGTTCTCTTTACAGTTAAATGTCCTATTTTCATGGAAAAACGTTTATACGCGTAATTAGAACAGCCCCGTAACCATATTGTAAAACTTTCAACGTAAAATTGATGCTCGTTCGAGTATCATTCATGTTGTGATAATGAAATCACCAACCATACCTGCATTAACGTAACAAAAGCTTTGTCGACGCACTTCCTTATTGGTCGTTTGGGAAACCAACCCAGTGTTTTGTCAATTAAATCTAGTGTTACCGACTCTGTTTTAACAACTGACAGGGTGAATTATTCCACAGGCTGGATATACCTAACATCCTGCCTGTGAGACAAATAAAGACCATAAAAAATTCATTGGGCCAGTGAGGCATATCAGGATGCTGTGGAAATCGCGTAGGTTGCAACCTATAACTTATTCAAATCGCAACCTATTCAAATGAAAGTAACAGTTTTTATGCTCATTTAGCTAAATCTTTCAATTTTGAAAGTAAGAAGTGTTTTGCATCCCCAGGGCGTTCGAGATTAACTGCAGGGACGTCAAGTTTGTTCACAGGATCAGCCCTACAGTAATTTCACAATTGTGTTGGTTGCAAATCAACCAAAGCTGCGTTAGTGCGTTTTTGCAACATTTTAACGATATCGAAAAGAATCTTTTCACAGCTAAGAATTAGAAACTAACATGTTACAGAGCATGTATTTCATCAATCTACGTAGCCACTGGGTATCATAAGCTCTTATTCAAATAGACTCAATTTCGCAACAAAATTTGTTTAAATCAACTTTATCTGGTATCAGTAAAACCGTAGCAAATTTGCGTCGTCGATGTCCGGCGATTTCAGTTTAGATTTCAGTTTTTCTTGACGGTCGTTTTCGTAAAAATAAACCGCTTGACAAGTTCACTTTATGGAAAAGTGCTTTAATTTTTTGAAACATCTTTGCTGCTGAAAATTTATAGCACTTCCACACGTAAAGCTAACTCCAAAAGATTTGCTTGCAGTGTACAATAAAAACCACAGGATCAGTCAGGCGTTCCAATATAATTAGTGACATATTTTGTTAAATGATTTACTATGTCGTGCGTCATTGTCGTAATCCTGCTATAAATTTCAGCGTATTTCGACCAAACTGCTGTAGCTGTTTGTCTTTTGTCCACGGCAATCGGCGATAAGACGCATGCAAACCTTGCAGTCTGCAGCCAATTGTCGTAAACTAAACAATGTTCGTTCATTCATACACCCCTTGTCCAATGCACTGTTCAAACTGGTGCGGAGGATCTTTGCACTGGCAACTGCAAAATTTCCACTTTTCAAGTATCTGCGCTACAATCGCAGGCCTTGTTTTGATAAGACCCCCATTGCTGCACTGATGTCATTTTTTTTCTTTTCGCAGATTCCCAAAGCCGAGTGTCAGCCACTGCTGAATGAGCGTCGCACTGTTTCTCTGTCGATCACTGTTTGTTAAATTCCGAATCACGACTCAAACAGGGGTCTTTTTGTGGGTTTGTCTGAAACTGGAAACTTTTTCACAGACAACTCGGAGAGAGCGTCTGTTTGAGACGAAGTAGTTTATTTCTGTACAGTACACTGATACCGTAGCCCTCGTTGTTATCGTCCTCTAGCTTAAATGCGATGCACATGAGTGACAAGCGAGTGTCAGTGAAATATTTGATTGCTTATATTGCTTCTATCTGCTGTACTTTACAGAATCAAGTCATGTATTTGTGACATAACAGTCGATGTCATTAGCGTGACTGTGACGCAACAGCAGACCTAATCGCAGTCGCTGGCAGCTGATGTGCCGCATTGCCCCGTCGTGGTAGGGTCACTAAGCACTGTCTTAAAAGCCATCATCTACGTTTCTATCCGTCCGTGTTATTGCAACACCCTCGCAGCACGTCGCTACCGTACTCATTGTTTTACCGCAACTGTGCTCTATCTACTGTCAGTGTGCTGTGATGAACACACCCGCAATTGTTTGCCAGGGCGTGCTTCTTGACGAAAAAAACTTCCAGTTAGTATGTTCTCGTGTGCAGTGTGTTTGTGTTTGTCGCCAGTGCTTTTGCCATCCGTCCGCCAAAAAAAATCATCACTGTTGATTCAAGCGAGCACCAACAAAGCATGCTTTTTTTACGAAACGCATGAAACGATTGCAACCTTTGCACACGTAGTAGTCACCAGCACGCTGCACTTTGCTTTTCCACGCGATCAAAGGTCCGTCGCGTCAGACCCGTCCAAAGCTCAGTATTGCTCTCGTAAACAGCAACCTTTTACCTTTCGGGGAAACTCCTGAAAAACTGCGTCATACCGAGACTACGACAGCACTTGAACTTTGTTACCTTTGACCTGGAAGGTCATCGCTATTATAGCACGTATTTCATCGCAGTACCTCGGTGACGTTGACAACATTACTTCATTTCCGTTCGATGAGGTTCATGATTGGACACTGTACGCCGCTTGGTCGCGCCCGATTTCCTCAGAAATTTCTTGAATCAATAAACTTTCAAGCTATTTTTCCGCAGTTCTGTTGAACTGCAATTATTTTCATACTCCGTTTTAGTTTGAACGGAGTTGCCTGATATGCGAACTAGTGACGCGTATCCATGCATCATCATCTGTGACGTAAGAAGCGTTTGTGAAGAGAAAAAATATTTGATGGCAACGTTAGTGTTCAAAAGTTGCAATTCAAGCGCATCAAAACAAAGTATTTATGAAGTTCGTCGAGTGGTGTCTAAGTGCGAAAAAAGAATTCCTGACAAAACACCGTTTTTGTCTATTCAGTGTGACCCCCTCCGCCGCCACCCCCAATTTCACGCCACCATATGCACACGTAATTGGAAGAAGCCCAGGGGTGAAGTGCTTCACAAAAGGTATGGGAACGCCGTCCATACACCAAATATAAAAAAGAAGACTGCACCAACTTGTTCGAATAAAGGGAGCATTCACCTACAAAAATTTCCACAGTGGATCTTCTTGTTTCGCTGCAGACTTTTAACTAGCAGTGCGAATCTGCGTGTAGCTAGCACATCTGTGACGTCGCAGCCATTGTAATATGCGCAGAAAGGTGTGGGAACGCCGTTCTCAGTCTCACGCGGTCCCAGCCCACTACACCCCTGACAAAGCCCAACAGCTAGACCAAGTCTGCAGGTCACGATGAAGGTTGCAAGTCAGCATTTCTCACCCGGAGCCAGTTTTAAGCCTATTTGACCTATTTTATCAAAATTGGTCCCGCACCTACAAAGGGCCTCGCGGAATGAAGTGCCGACAGAGTTAACGTTTAAGCCTTTTATATATTCTAAGAGAATTAAACCACTACTGGAACGTGAAGTGAACAATGAAACGTCCTTTACACCACTTAAATCATATTATGAAATCAATATCATAGCCTGCTATATACAGTATATATACTTTTTTAATTTTAGACAGGGATACTACCAGTCACGTCGCCACGGGAGGGCTTTAGTGGGCTTAGCCCCCCCAAACTAAGCTCCAAGCCCCCCGAAATTGAAATATGAAACACTATAAATTAGTGGAATTTTTGTCAAATTTGAATGTCAAGCCCCCCTGCACGAAAGTAAAGCCCCTCTATTGACGACTTTCTGGCGACGATTCTCGATACTACACGAAATAGCACACTTAAGTTAAATGTTTACATCTGCAAAGTAGGTATGCCCCCAACACATTCCTCCATTTTTTCGTTTGATCCCCTGGAATAAGTAAACTATTAAAAAGCCATGCGGTGGGCTTACTGGAGACTAAAACCAACAGGGAAGAACATTTGACAAAACATGTTGGGTCCATATATGCATGAGTAAAGAAAGCAAAAAATTAGGAAAAGTAATAACGAGGAAGGTGGCGACAAGCACAAAAAAGGAAGACTCACAATCGACAATGAAAAGCATGACCCATTTCAGTTTGTGAGTGTTTGATTGTGATCTTCAAAATGCTTTATTAATGCTTATATCTTTAACTGGACATGACCGAACCACAATTTCATCACTGCTTGATACCAGGGCAGAACAGTGAACCTGGCTCTTGTGCAGTATCTGTGTTATACCGGTAAATAAACAGTCATTGCAAAAATTAAATGATTTAATCTGAACTTAGCTGCTAACTTCAGGTTTTCTAGAAATATTTGGTTCTTAGTCCCAATTTCCAGGGGGTCAAATGCTCGTATTGCCCCCTGCGGACGCCCATGATTCCAGGCTATAATACGAGTCTTTAGAACCCTTGATTGACTTTCTAGCGTTTCTGGTTCCAAAGTTATGCCAAAAACATTGATTTCCGGACGTTTGGCCATAATGTCTTTCACTTTTTAATTTTTTAAGGGAATTTATTTTCGACGTTAACCTTCCCTTTCAAACCTGGTTGATGAAGCGGGTGTGTCCTCATCGACTTCATCTATAGATTGTTATTTTGCTTTCATCAAAACAAAATGTTTTTGTACGTATTTCGTGGACATTTTGCAGGCATTACCGGAGATATTAACGCATTTTAGATGTTGTAAATATTACCAAACTGGTAACAAGAAAATATCACAAATAGGCTACTCCTGTACTTCGATTGGTTGGGCCTGCATTTCGACCGATACGGCTACTCTGATGAGTGTCCAGGTGCGTGAAACTTTTGAAAGTGCTGCGATTCCAGCTGATAACTTTTGCGAAGAAGTACAGGACGTGAAGATGGCGTGAAGTAGGAGATTCATCCCAAAGCTTTTCGTCTGACACTCTTCAAGGGGTATCGTCAGAATCCTTCTGACGATATCCCTTGAAGAGCGTCAGACGAAAAGCTTTGGGATGAATCTCCTACTTCATGCCATCTTCAAGTTCTGTACCACCAAACGTCTTTTCAAGTACAGGACGCTTACGCAGAGAGCACAGCAGGGATTACACCTCTCGATCGAATAAAACATGGCATCTCTCGGAAAAATCTATCCCCATTACGTGTATAGATGCAGTTAATTTCACGACTGCCGAAGACGCAGAGTTAAAACGCTTGGAACTCGCCATTTTATTCACAATTGCTTATACGTTTTGGGTAAAAAAGTACAAGTGCATGTCATGTTATCAATATAAAAAAGTAGGAACAGAAGTTTCATTCACTCTTTCGTTCACCCCTCTTCTTCATTCACCCTTGAAAAATTTCATACACCCTGGGGTGAACCATTCACCCGGTTAAGAAGCACTGGCCTAAATAATTCCAGTACAGTTTTCAACATTCTCACTGAACACTTTGGTGAAAGTGGAAAGCACTGTAACCTTCACCAAATGTGTTGGCATGTTATTTTGTTAAAATCGTGTTATTTTGAGGACAAATCAAATCCGAATTCATTTCGCTGCCCGCGCCGGAAGTTCGTTCACAAGGAGACTTTGAAAATTCATTCTGGTTCCGATAAATGACCGTTTTGTTTGTAGCTCCTTTGTTCTGGCTTTTCGTTCCATTCGTGGAATGATTGCTCTTCTGAGTACAACCAGTGTGTAGATTCTCGTCTCATCTGTACTTCGACTGCTGACGCCCTTGTGTCGCATGGTTGTCCTCGGATGATCCGTCCCACTATGTAACGCACGTGACTGCTGTGGCGGCCTGGAGTAGACATGGCGCCACATGTAAATAAATGGTCACTGCAAGATGGTGCCTATGAGTAACAAGTCACTGTGATAGTCACCACAAGCGAATTATCGTAATTCGCTTCTCCCTATATAATAATAGTGCAACCTAGCATCAGTGGAGTGGACTCGTCGAGAGCTCTATTACTGCTGGTTGCTTTCCCGTTAGTTTCATGCCCAAACTGCCATCTTTCTCTTGTGCTTGCCTCAGAAGTTCAAGGCGATGCAGTCAACTGCCACACTGTTCTCAATGCAATTAGCGTCACGTTGCTGGCGCCTGTGACTTACCTGGCTTCATGTTCGTAACAAACGTTGCTGTTTTTCTTTGCATTGGTACTGCTGATAAACTGCTTCTGGCCAGTGGCAGATCCAGACCCCCAGATCAAGCGTTTGGGGGATG
>JGI24158J21664_10008451_pt1 | contig 13698 bp, 5 predicted proteins | sample Ectturendosymbi3_FD_21664 | JGI IMG/M metagenome (IMG submission 21664) | reverse complement strand
CACGAACAGCACTTCATAACAAAGTTCATGATATTCTGAACGAAACCGGCTTTGCTGAACGATTTGAGCGCTTGGGTCATACCGATTTGTTGCGCTTATATCTATATGGTGTGCGTGATGTTCCGACTGCCGTTTCAGTAGCTATTTTTAACGCTGTTGACGAATTTCTGAAATGTAATAGATTCTAGTAAAGCAGTGTATTCGTTTTGCGTATTATTTATGTTTTTTTAGTTTACTCGTGCTGTATTTTGAAAGCTCGACGTGACACGACAAAATTGCACCAGTCAGGCTACCACCTGTAGCAAGATTGTCGTAAAATAAATAAATAAATACTTAGTGGCATGGGATCCTCTAATAACACTTTTTACATACTTTTACAGCTTAACGTCTGAATTTCCGTGCTTCGTTTTCTCTCAAATTTCTGGACCGCCAACTGAGCAATAGGCGATCAGTAGCTTGGAAGAGAGCAGGCCAAAGAATAGGAATGTGAAGCAGAATCTGGTGATACACTTCCTGGACAAATTCAAAGCATTCCTTAATTAAAATTTACAGCATATTTTGAGCTGTGCCAAAATGCATTGCATACCTTCAAACAAGCTGTTCAACATCGCATGACATGAGCTTCAATAAATGCCTCGCTGCGTGATGATCAGTGTGGCAGTGACAATTAGCCTTGACCATGCATGGTAGCAGCAGGTATAACGTTTGGTCAAAGGAGCAATTCCTTCCAAAGTTTACAGATGCAACATCAGCTGTAAATGCAGTCACATGCTTCATGTCCAGGATGAACTTAATAATTTCCCCTTGTTTTGGCCTTAAATCAATTTCGCTGAAGTAACTGTCCTGACAAGATTACTATCAGACTCGATATAATTTGACAAGTTTTGCGTTAGTCCTTTTTATTGCCGTCACTGCAAATTGTTCGTTTCCGAAATATTGATTTCATGCACTGATTTCTAAAATAGGCTGCGGGCCTCTTACCGGCCTTTGCTGAATTAGCAGTAAAATACCGGTCAGACCGGTCAAATACTGGCCATTTGCCAACCTTACATACTGCACGCATTGTGAACGCTATATTCCCGTCGCATTGTGACGCAACTACAGAATGAGAGCGAAGCCGAAAAATTGGAAGCCCTGGCTATCTCAAAGCATTGTGACGCATCCGTGAGTCAAATCACATGCTGGGGCTGACTGACGAGACAGAACTGCTTTTGCAACGAAACATGCAAGTCTTATTCACGCCTTAAAACGTCACTATGGTTAGTAACTGCTCGCTTTTGCCAACCTTGATGATCTTCTTGAGATTTTGGAATTAGATAGCGGGCTCTAGCATTCGATATTTTGTAAATCGTCATTACTAGCATCCGCAGACATTTGACATTTCGTAATAATTGCGTAACATTACGACCTCAATTCGGTGTGCCCAAAATTCTGAACCCGAGGGCAGATGTCCCTCCCCCGTAGTTACGCCATTGGCCTTGTAATTATACACAAACCACTGATGTAGAAGAATCGAGACTTGCCATCCAAGAGTAAAGATGTTGTAAGTTGGACCTCCCAAACAATCGTAAGTAAGTTGAAATGTGAACTTGCCACATAAAATCTAACCGCTGAAACTATTGTTAACGCTCCCCTCATTCAACCTTAGCAGGCAGCTCAAAAAAACGGATCATTAGCGACCCATGCCATCTTTGCGAAACTTAATGTTGTTGTGACGTCATGAACATAGTCTCAAGCACTACACCAGTCTTTCTCAATCTTTTCCATCTCGCAGACACCCAAGTTATGAATATATTTTTGCGGACCCCCGAAAACTCTAACTAAACAATTAATAAAACAATAGACATGAACGAAATATGCAAGTTCTTATGCACTTCAATGCACTTGCAAAGTTTTAGCAGAAAATTCCGTGGTCAGTGTGGACTATTACATCATAAAGGTAGTACTGTAAAGGAATTTCCGTTTAGGCCAAGAGGTGCATGTCTGACTACAGTTGCAGTGCTTAAACTGAATAATGGCCCAAATACATAAGCGTAGATGGCCTTTTGCTTTGTGTTTGCAAAACTGTCAATTTTACACAGCTTTACGCCACTGAAAGGGAAACGAATAGTAAGATTTTCCANGCGATAAATCTGCAAATTGCCCAAACACATCGGTAATNTNTGCCCGAATCTAAAGAGACAATTCCCCCCTGCCTCCCGCTGCGTACGCCAACGTCCAAATGGGCGGATAGAAACGAGTGCATTTTCTTGATTGGAATTTTGTGTTTGGGCCTCCAAAAACACATTTATGGACCCCCAAAGATTCACGGATCCCAGGTAAAAAATACTGTATTGCGGGTTCAGGATTGAATTCCAAAAGAGTTCTGGACTCTTCAAGGCAATGTCTTCCTTGGAATCCCTGTTGTATATTCGTTGCTCAATCCTTAACCCCTTAAGGACCGGGAATTTTCTTTAAGCGACCTTGATCATAACTTGCCGATCGATTGCGCTATAGAGTTAATCAGTATATCGTAATGCGGATTTTCGTGTATTTTTTAATTAAAGATAAAATGGATGGCTTACTGTCGTACGGCCACAAGCACAATTTTTATTGATGCAATCACTATTGTTAAGGAAGCGGCTCGACCACAGATGTCGTATTAACTAGCATTACATGACGTGATGATCCTAAAAGCGAGTTTTATTTCTTTGAAATGTTTGGTGTTGAAACTGTTTCACGGGATAACAAGGTTCAGCCATTATTTGAAATATCCTACCGCACTTAAATGGAAATTAGTTTTCGCATAATTATGCGAAATATCCGTAATTTGCGAGCAATAACTAGGCCTACCTGTCCAGACTGTACCATAAAACAGTGGCTCGCAGGATAAAACTGATTGCTTGTGATAGCCTGCGGCTTGGACTAAGCTGGTCCAAACGATGCTTTGCAATTAGACCTCATTGAACTGCTGGATTTTCCAACCGCTCGAGCCCGGCAGGACTCCATTACCGATCTGCATCAGTAATGCTATTCTTTCGTAGTAATATTGTTCTTACGTCATTTCTTGTACGCGTGAAAACTCCCCAGCATTGCTCAGGTTATTGCAAACGCAATCTGTTTATTTCAGTGGTTCCCAAACTGTGGTACGCGTACAACTAGTGGTACGCGAAGGCCTTTAAGGTGGTACGCGAGACCCTTCTGTTCTTCTACACACAAAAAACATTTTGTTTGTACTTATCGGCTTCTGTTAATAGATTCCTGCAGTTTTGTGTACTTCCCTTATTACTTTCGAAAAACGGCCATTATAATTTCTCACAGGCATTTTGTTGATGCCGCATTTGTGTCAAGTCTGGTTTGCCAAACTTTTGATCGAATGATATTGGGTAGAATGAGTTTTCCTGGAGCAGTGTTTTCAAGGTGGTACGCGGTGAAAATACAGGGCCCACAAATGGCACGCGTTCAGAAAAAGTTTGGGAACCGCTGGCCTATTTCTTAACACTGTTCTCAATTTACTGTGCAACGTGACTGTGAACAACTGGCCTGGTTTTGTGCAAGGTTTATTGCTTTGATGCTTGATAGGAGCCATGATTAAAACGGAAGTGGTGAAAACAGGAATGCAATATGGAAAACGCATTATCGAAACAAGATTCTAAAACAGGAATACCATACTTCCCGTTTCAACTGGGACAGTTCCGGTTTAAGGGCCTTGTCCCAGCTTCCCGGTCAGTTAACTAAAATGTCCCGGTTAGGCATTCAGTTAGCCATCATGAATGACATGTGGTATAATAACAGAAACAGAATGCTGGAGCGGAATGTTGAAGCGCTAATCGCATGTATTTAGTACTGACTTTTCCTGGTGTAATTTTTACGAGAAAATACAATCGAACAAAGACATCTTGAAAGAAGTATTAAAAGTATTGTCTACAGAATAGTATGATTGGGCGAATGGATGAATTTACAAATGCTTTAACAATGTGTACAGTAGTTCAGGTTTTCTCAAACGGGGCCGTCACCCCCTTGGCGGCAACGGGGCGGTTCTCTATGGGCAACGAGCAGAGGCCTTTGCTAGGTAGCTTTGCTGTGATATTGCATAACCCAAGTGTCACGATATATTAAGTATTCGGCAGGTGAACTTACAAAGGGGCCACGGCTCATGAAAGTTTGAGAACCACTGGTTTAGTTTCTTGGTAAATCCATTGTTTCAGTTCTTGGTGTCTTAACTATAGGAATCCAAATTAGCTACATACTGCAAGTACGATATGAACCACATTTATCTGATAAGTCTCGTTGTTCTGAAACGTCCCGGTTTTCAATCATAAACATATGGTATGCCTATTCCAAAAGCTTCCAAATGAAAGCAAGTTTCAGTTGTGTTACCAGTGCGGTCTATAAGTCCGCAGTAGCCAGTAGGCCTGGCTAATTGTGCAACAAGGTGTATGGGTGGATTTCTTAGCGGAACTAATGCTCTTGATTTTACAGTAATCAACTAGCATTGAACCACAGTGCAGCAGCGTGTGAAACACTAGGGCTGGAGCAACAGTGACAGAAAGCTGCATGGTTTTGCACCTTTGGTTGCAATTGAAAACCCACGAGCAGCTTACGCTGGCTAAGAAAAGACAAATAGCTTACATAGTCCGCGAAATCCTCAACCGACAACGGAATATGCAGCTTATCGGAAAGTTCATTCCGCTCAATTCTGTGTAAATTATGGCAGAAAAACAATCTTCTGGTGTGAATTTCAACTATTTGATTGGAAATATTACCTTCTGTAAAATCCAATTTTTTAACGTAAGTAGTGTTGTGTAAACGCTGAGGAGCTGTGTGGCACTACCACGATGGAAAAAGCCGACAGTTTCCTCGATCGCTTTGAAGCGGTAACTGTTTTTATCAGCGATGGGTTTTCAATGTAGATCATAACAGGACAAGTCTTTATGTTGTAATGAACATTTACAACAAACTTATAATGTTGGCTTAGAAGACCCGCAGGATTTTCCAAACTTCGGCCCCCGGGATAAATCTGACCCGCGAATCCATTTTGTCAATAATGGAGAATGATATATTTTGGTAAAATTTGTTAAGTACAACATAATATACCACGAAAGAATCACATTACGTATGTCGCCTCCATGAATATATGATGACAAGTATTACTGTTAAACAGTCCAGAACTCTTTCGGAATTCAATCCAGAACCTGTAGTGCAGTAGTTTTTTACCTGGGATATGTGAACCTTTAGGGGTCAAAGAATGTGCTTTAGGAGGCCCATACACAAAAATCCAATCAAGAAAATGCACTCGTTTCTATCTCCCCATTTGGGCGTTGGCGTACGTGGCGGGGGACAGGGGGGAAATTGTCTCCTTAGATTCGAGCAAAACTGCCCGATGTGTTTGGGCAATTTGCAGATTTGTCGCCTGGAACACCTTACTATTCGTTTCCCTTTCAGTGGCGTAAAAATTGGGGAAACTTGAAAGTTTTTCTAACACAAAGCAAAAGGCCACCTACGCTTATGCATTTTGGCCATTATTCAGTTTAAGCACTGCAACTGTAGTCAGACATGCACCTCTTGGCCTTACCAGGAAATTCCTGTGCAGTACTTCCTTGATGATGTAATAGTCCACACTGACCACGGAATTTTCCGTTAAAATTTTGCACGTTTATTCAAGTGAATAAGACTTCCATATTTCGTTCATGTCTATTTTTTATTAATTGTTTAGTTAGAGTTTTCGGGGGTCCGCAAAAATATATTCATAACTTGGGTGTCTGCGAGATGGAAAAGTTTGAGAAAGACTGGTGTAGTGCTTGGGATTATGTTTCTGACGTCACAACAACATTAAATTTTGGACAAAAGATGGCACGGGCCGTTAATGATCCGTTTTTTGAGCCGGTTGCTAAGGTTGAATGAGGGGAGCGTTAACAATATTTTCAGCAATAAGATTTTATGTGGCAAGTCCACATTTCAACTTACTTACGATTGTTTGGGAGGTCAAACTTACAACATGTTTACCTTTATGTGGCACGTCTAGATTCTTCTACATCAGCGGTTTGTGTATATTTTCCGGGCCAGTAGAGTAACTAGAGGGCAAGGGGGCTTGGGACATCTGCTCTTGGGTTCAGAATTTTGGGGACACGAAATTGAGGTCGTAATGTTACGCAATTATTACGAAATGTCAAATGTCAGCGGATGCTAATAATTACGATTTACAAAATATCGAATGCCAGTGCCTGCTACCCAGTTGCAAAATCTCAACAAGATCACCAAGATTTGCAAACCGAGCAGTTACTACTTACTAACCATAGTGGAGTTTTAAGGCGTGAATAAGACTTGCATATTTCGTTTCAAAACGAGTTCTGTTTCCGTCAATAAGCGCCAGCATGTGATTTGACTCACGGCGGGCTCACAATGCTTTGAGATAGCCAGGGCTGCGAATTTTTCGACTTCGCTCTCATTATGTTGTTGCGTCTCGATGGGCCGGGAATCCAGTGTTCACAATGCATGCAGTATGCTGCTGCGCAGCCAGTTAGAGCAGTGATTAAACACAGAGTATGTTGTTACGACAGCAGATGCGATGATTAGGAAACCTTTTGAGCTTTGACGACTTGACAAACGTCATGTTAACATGGATTTGATGTGGCTCTGATGATAGTTATGATGGTTTTCATTTAAACGATATTTAAATAGATGCTGACTGCTTTTGCAAAATTTTGTTTGCGACTGGCCCACAGCGTTGAATATGTCAGTTGCAAATATGAACTTTTCCGTTGCTGTTACATGTGCTTTTTCTTAATTCGACCTATAAACTGAGCATCTTCATGAGCCTAACTGTCGCAGTTCAGGTTACAACATTGCTGACCTAGAACTGTTCACGGACCGTTTCTGGCTTTAGATCCTTCTTTGGTTAAACATGTGACACAGTTAAATTGTATCAGTTTTTTGACAAAATAATCGATAAATTTGCAACACCAAAAGCAAAAAGCTTTGTCTTTCAAGTCAGATAATTACAAGTACAGCGTTACATCGCAGTATTTCCATTATTTTCTGTTGCATCGCAGTATTTCCGTATGCGTTGGATCGCTGTATTTCCGACTGTTCATGGTATCATATCCAAAGAAACGAAGATTTTGTAATTTTATAATTCCATATTAGTTGTGTAATAAAATCACTTACCTTCAGCGTTTCGTATGCATACTTCTGTGTTTCTTACTCTTTTATATATTCCTAAGAANTTTCAATCAAAACGTGTTTCTGTGGTAAATACCAGACTTGGCGCCAGGTNTTGTTCGATGGGGAGGGTTCAATCAGGCTGAAGAGGATATTACCCATTTCCAATAGGCTGAAGCCCCAGTGGAGACGGTAGTGACAAATTCCCAAGTGGCCAGCAGTTCTCAGCCAAGGTATGTTATTTAACCTTGTGCTGAAAGAAAGCTGCAGGCAGTGCCGTTGCAGCCCAGCACTGGCCACCCCCCAAATGCTTATAAGGGCCCCGCTAATAGCGATTTCTAAAAAAAAGATTTCGACCTTATGGCGTATATCGAGGCCGAATGGCCTTTACAAAAATATCCTGATATTTTTGCTTATTTCACTAGTTTTTAGTTCCACTTGCTGACACAATTTTGGCAGAACCGTCACCAGAAAGTTTTCAACTGGGGGATTTATGTTTGTGCCGGGGGAGTAGATATTCTGAAAATGTGCCCGACTTTGCAGAAACAAAGGCTGAGGCTGCAAAATGCCAAAAATACCGTGACCTCCCAAGCCACTTTCAACCAGCATGAAGGCACCATAACGGTGACACAGCGAATCTGATCCCAAATCGCTTTGCTGGGAAATCGATTTTGCGTCAGGGACGCATCTTCAGTCTAGCAGATTTGGAAGCAAAGGCTGACATTTGAAATGACCAAAAACACTAAAGCAAGATCAGAGAAAGTGCGCGGAGAGACCACCTGTGTGTATGGCAAGTCCATCGTCCCTTTTTGAGTGGCCTCACAAAGAAACTTGTTGATATCTCTGGCGACCCCAGGGAGTGCCAGTTGCTCCGCCAGCGCCAGTCCCTGGCTGTGGTCAGAGGAAACGCTACCAAAATATTGGCCTGTGTGCAACTTTGCTCTGATTTTATCTGTTCTTTTTTTAGTTGCTTTTGATGTACTGACCAGTATCGCTCCCTGCCACTTGCCCCTGTATTTGTATCAATGTATAGCTATTTCCTTCCAAATCCTCGTTCTTTTTGTAAGTTTCAATGTCCACTCTGAGGAGGTCGAAGCGTTACTTTGTGCATTGGTTAACTATCTTAACAATCGCTCAGCCTATGGTGAGACTACAGCTTTGTGGTATGTTCCACATCGTTTGAAACCTTTGAGGCGTTCTGAAAATATATGTTTGCTTCACAACACAGCATTTGCAAATTGTGCGACTTAACTATAAAATTATTAAATACTTTCCCGCAAGTACCCACAATAGGGTCTTAGTTTGCAACTGAAACTTTTTGAACGAGCTTAACAAAAGTAATTGGGTCTTAATCATTGTCAATCATTGTTAACGATGATTATAGATGTTGTAATGAAATGCAATTGTTTACAAAAATTTGCAGGAAATCAGAATCAAGCCTATCGTTCAGTTATGAAAATGCTGTTACCGAAGGAACAAACATGAGACCGGTCAAAGCAGTGCCCTGCAATCAACGTTTTCTTTCATTAACGCAAACTGTGTAAACGTTACCATGAGCTTAAGTGAATTTTGCTAAAAAATCATGCGCATCGCATTTTTAACTGGCCAAAATACACATGCGTAAACCTTTCTGATATTTACACTGGTTATTCTCCCGGTGCATGGCACATGTTTAGATTAATAACATGTTGTGTCTCAATTAGGCTGTAAATGTTAACTAATATAGACTAAGGGCTACGTGGTCGCAGCATGGTTAACGTCCATCATGCAATAACTGCACTACTCCATTGGGACAAGCTTAGCAGTGATTGCTAAATAAACTCTTTTAACGACGCTATTAACTCCATCTTGCTGTCTGAACAGCGGGCTGCGCAAATGTGTAACCTTGGTCGTAAGCGCCAAAGGTATCTTACTTCTATGCAGAACAAGATACAAGAAGACTACCAGGGTTAGCCCCAGCCATGATACATTTTTCACAATAACTACAACAAAAACTTTGTTCAAGTGGAGGTCTCACTTCTGGACATACACAAGTAGGCCTGCATAAGCTGACTTCACGTGCAACATTCCAAGCAGTGGATATTGATGCTTTGCGCTCAAACGTATCAAACATGTCCAGAGAGGCGATGTTATTCCAGGAAATAGCGGCAGTTACTCCTGTGCCTATAAATTACAGGACAGAATAGAATACGGTTGATAAAACTTCACTGATTTCTAGTGCTTCATAATTCGATTTAGGGAGGTTGAAGCTTTGATTATAGGGGCTAAGTCACAAAAAATGTGGTGACGGGAGATTTAAAGATTTCAATTTCCATCAAAAATTCTTGCTTCATCATTGTAAAATAGATCATTGGTATTCCTGTTCAGTTTGCTGCCAATTATTCGCAATTCCAGATCCTTTTCGTCAGCATCAACAATCATTTTTTTTTCTAACATCTGTGCCTTTTAAGTTTTCAAGCTTAGTCTATGATCATTGTTACAGCTCATCCACTTGTGCATTGAACCTAATAATGTTTTATACGTTACACAATTTCGTTATTTTGGTTCAATCTTTCACTGTGTAAGCTCAACAATGTCAGCCTTAATAGTTTAATTCTTATCTGCGCAAACTAATGTCTGCATAGCTTTGAACTTTGTGGCATCATGAGCGAAAAGATGACAACTGGTTTTGCCTAACGATTTCTTGTCAGTGTCACGTCATTTAGGAAATATAAACTTATTATTTGTGGAAGGGTTCCATACCCTTTCAAATTCATCCCAAATTTTTGATCTGCTGTATATCAATATCAAAATGATTGCGCTTGGTTAGTAATTATTCAGGCAGCGTTGTTGGGTGGCAATTATCCAGGTGGCAAACTGGCAGCTGACCACACACCGTCTTAAACAAACATGACCATTGTAACTTCGCATTTGCTTGATATTCATTTAAATAGAACAAGACAATGATTGTTTTTGTTCAACTGCCACGGTGTTTTTGATTGGTCATATTTTGGTTTGAAAAGGTTGGGTTTGACAGTTATAAATGATTGCTATCGTTCTGTAGATTTTTCAAGTTGTGAAGCAAGATTACATAGATGGCTAGATTGTTTTTTGGATTTGTCTTTATTGCTTTTATATTTTCGCAAGTGAATGTGGAAATACAAGGGCTGAGAACAAAGAACACTTTGTTAAGAAATGTGAAACCAGTTCCTGCGAAAACCTACATTTTAAACCTGGATTTACCACCCATTGAAAGGCAAGTACTGTTGTTTTTTGTTCACTCGGGTTGGATTTAAGCTTACATGCTTACCAGCCCAAGCAAATGTTAACTGGATTTGATCATTGAAAGCAGTAGTTTCATTTTGTATTTGAACGAATCCATACGAATATTGAAATGCATATGCATCAAACACGTTTGTAAATAAGTGTACCAATGCAGCGGAAACAAAGAATAGGTTTTAATTCCGTGATGTATCCTTTCGCATTTGCTGATTTGTACAACCATGTAATGGCAAACTTTGATACCAAATTCCTGAAAGTGAGGTTCGTATTTTAGCTAGGTAAAGTAAAGTTTTGAGTTATTTCTGAAATAATGACAACGAAGATGCTTCAGAATATATATTTTCAGCATATTTTACAATCGCGGTAAAGAATTTTAACATCGTTTCTAAAGTTGTGTAGTACTTGTTTAAATTTTGGTAGCATTTCCTCTGTTGTATCTAAAACGTGTTCCATGAAAAGAATCCGGGTTATTTTGTTTCTTACTCATCTCGTTTGACCTTTTTCCATATCCCTAACGTTCAGTGGTCTAATTATTGACCATTTAGTAGTTGTGTGCCTGGCTAATGCTACTTTTATTCACCAATCAGAAAAACTTAGCTCATCCATGTTGACCGTAGTGAAAGTTTCTAATTGCAGATGGAATGCGATATTGAAAGATGGTGATGCAAACTTTCTTCAAAGAGGAATGGAAAAGCTTGTGAAGTAAGTTCTCATGCGATACATGATTGCATCTTTTCTATTGCAAAGTTGGCACATGTGTGCCACTGCACAAAATTTAATTTTGTTTACCTGAATAACAGCAATTTGTCTAAGTAAAAGCTGAGAATTCAAATGCAGTTGGAAAATATATACATTGCACATCAGGAAAAAAGTTAGGAATTTGCGAAGGAGATGGAGGAGATTTGCGTGTAATTTGTGTCGCTTATGTGAAATTTGTCCAGTGGCAATATCGGTGACGTGCGCAGAAATTTTTCAAGGAGTGGTTTCCATCAGTGGCATGTGGTGGTCATTTGTATTGGTGTGCGCTGTTTTTGACGTCACAATTTGACGTCATATTCATGTTTCCAAACCAACATTTTGGCGAAATTTGTTGACATAATATGCATATTCTTCTATATGCACTCCCCTTATTTTATAAACATCAGCGCTCGAAGTTAGGATATCGGTGGAAAATAAACTCAACGTTACGACACAGCAATTCATAACTGCAAAAATATCAGGTTTCGCGTTAAAACAGGGGAGTAAAACACGCTCATCACTGCGTCAGCGCAATTTACAACTGCAAAATGAGACTGCGCTAATGTCTTGTCGAATACGAGCAGTCGAGCATAGAAAGTGTGCGCTTGCCTGGCTGGCGCCGGTGTGTAAGATCGAATCTCGGCAAACTACACAAGAATTGAGAATGCGCATAAAGTACGCAAGAAAACTTTCAATTTTTTGTGATGTGTAGAAGTCCAGCAAACTTTTAGCTTTCCTTTTTCCATGCTGAGACATAACCGTGTGCCTGATACCTTCTGTGTTAAAAACTGCTGTCTATGAGCTCGTGCAACAGTTCTATCATGCTAATGAAACTGGTATTGTAGCCAATGCAGTCAGCCCCTGCACTGATCAGCCCTAAAAAACAAACCAAAGACAGTGGTTTTGAATAAAGTGAACTATTGTGGAACACAATCTTAAACATGCGTAGTGGACGAAAGGTCTGCATATAGCGGTGAAATAGTTTCTGGATGCAGACAATAACCCAGATTCCCACCAAAACCTAATTATTACATTTTGGTCCATTTACAATGTTCCTTTAAATTTGCATGCAAATTTTTTCCGTGGTATTTGAATTAAGTCAACAAATTAACAAGCAAAAGGTATGCGAAAACAATTACTCTCCTTTGCGCAGGTTATAAAGTTTTGCAAAATATCAAGCTCAAGAGGGGGTTTACTCCAACCCTCTTGCGTACGCCTTTGGACGATATCAATTTTAAAATCCGCTCCATAGGTTGCCAAACGTGACAACTAATCACGTGGTCCAGCAAACTAACTTTCCTTTACGTTAGTGGCGAACACCTCCCTAACTACCGGCAGACTCTGTGGACCACAGTTTAAAATCGTTGATTTATCTCATCTGCGGTTCTCAAAGTTTTTTTGAAAGCGACACAAATCTGAGTTTGGTGAACACCTCGCGACCCAAGCTTCAAACATCACATGTTAAGATGAAAAATGTAACAATCTATGGTTATATTTGACAGTGAGTCGCTAAGTTCGTTGTCAAGCTTTTTACTTTGAACGACCCATTTTTGACCCTTCTCTCCCCTATTGTGGATCACGACCCATATTTTGGGAACCATTGATCTAAATACTGATTACGCTGAGGTATCCGCGCCACTCTCATTAAAATGCAATGCGTGTTTGTTTTGAATCATGTGATCTTTGAAATTATTCTTTCAAGAGTTTTGAAAACGTCGGGGGGGGACAATTGCTCGGTTGCCCACTGATTGTTTGCGCGCCTGTTGCAGAAGTACTGAAGTTGCAAAGTTGTCGCTTATGCACATAAATTTTGTGGTCTTAGAAAGTTACTAAAGTTTTTTTCTGCATGGACTTGCAGGAAATCAGCCACAGATCTCTACAAAAATTGTATGTTTCTTCGAACTGGTTTCTGCTTCAGATCAAATAGTTAAAAGTCTTTGCTAACCACGCACCTCTTTATAGTTACTGATTATTCAGCACACCGTTTATAAGATACAATGTTTTTGTAGGAAATATATGATGTGGCAGAATACGGATATGAAAAAACGTATGAACTTCGTACATGCTATATTGCATACTTATCCCTTGTGATGAGATTTTCAGTTCTTCTCAACCTGTTGAAAGTCTTTAGAAGTTGCTCTTGTTTACTAGTATCTACACTTTCATATTTCATAAGTATGGATTTCAAAAAACGTTTGCAAAGTGTTTGACCAACTTGTAAAATATTTGTTTAAATATTTTGTACAAAACAACTTCAAATAAAAAAGGCTTTCATGGATTGAATAAAATGGAACAGTTTGCATCTAAATAGCACCAATTGCACTATGCAGTGTAAATCTATCTAAAACATACGTGTAACCAAGTCCATAATCAGAAATGAAGTTACGTTTGTAGATAGTGACTTACAAATGCTATCCTTCAAAGTCGATGTATGTATTTGTCTTACGCTGGTTATTTGCTTCCTTTGAAGAAACATGCTGTCCAACCCAGAACTGGAAGCTCTTGCTCTCAAAGTAGCGTCTGATTTGGATCTCATCATACCTCAACCATTCAGCGATG
>JGI24158J21664_10008449_pt1 | contig 13699 bp, 13 predicted proteins | sample Ectturendosymbi3_FD_21664 | JGI IMG/M metagenome (IMG submission 21664) | reverse complement strand
ATGCGCGTTCTCAATTCTTATGTAGTTTAGCAAGATTCGATCTTGCAAACCGGAATGTGCGTCAGCAAGTCCAGCTGCACACCTCTACTCCACTGCTCGTATTCGACAAGACATCAGTGCATCCTGATTTTGCAGTTGTAAATTGCTCTGACGCAGTGATGAACGTGTTTTACTCCCCTGTTTTAACGCGCAGCCTGATATTTTTGCAGTTATGAACTGCTGTGTCGTAGTGTTGAGTGTATTTTCCTCCGATATCCTAACCTGGAGCGCTGATAGTTTATATTCAGTTCAATGGCACATAAATTAAGGGGCGTGCGTATAGCCGAAGATGCATATTATGTCAACAAACTTNGCCAAAACGTTGGTTTATAAACATGAATATGACGTCATATTGTGACGTCACAAACAGCGCACACCAAATACAAACGACCACCATATGCCACTGAATGAACCCCCCCCATGAAAATTTTCTGCGTACGCCACTGCAAGTTGCCATTAGTTATTCGAAACGCATAAGGTGAAGCAATTATTCTTTAAGCTTGTAAAAGCAAGAAATTATTAACCATCAGCGAGGGTGAAACATCGAACCTGAGCAGGATAATCAAATATCCACTGTTCGCGAGGCTTTTCCTCGTAAGTGACCATTCCTTCTGTCATCTCTTGCCGAACGGTGGATCGCATGACCTCCATAAGCCGGTACAGCCAGGTCTCAACAGGTCCAACGCATTCGCAGACTTGGTCGAAGTCGACGTACCTGGTTGTAAAGTGAGCGTGCTGTTACAGCAAAACGTTGTGAAGGGCTACATTGTGTCGCCGCTTTCTAAAACATACACTGGAAGAATTTCCACACAAACTTGTACTAGCCAAACGTATGTGTGGCAGGCATGTCGTCGTTATAATTATATTCACGATTTTTTGAAATTACTTACTCCTTTTCTTTGCTGTACATGCCCAGAGCGGTCTTGGTAGGATTTCCACTCTCGTCCTCCTTAAATTTGAGCTTAGCCATGTTGTCGAACAGTTTGGCGAGATGCCTGGATACCGCTACCGGGTTGGTGCCTGTTAATCAAAATGAGACCGCATTAGATTCAACCACAGGCGCCAGGCGAGTACTTTGTTGTTCAACTGAAAGAATTTGGAATAACGCTTCGATTTTGGCAAATCTGGCAGGGGGTAAATCGCCCCTTGACAGTTTTCCACCAAGCATTTATTTAAAAAAAACGAATAAGTTTGCTAGAGAAAAATATTCCCCCAATTCAAATAGAATTTTTTCCAATGCGCAATAACAAGCGGGAAGAAATAACGTGAAAGCTTTCCGAAACGCAATCTTTACCAACCTTGAAATGCTTTTGCGTCATGACTCAAATTAAAATAGTGGTTGTTTAGAAAAGTTACAAAACAAGACAACTTTTCTGCAAAATCCGAAGCAGTTTTTTTTTGGTTTTCAAAGAAGTGGTAGATTTAGGTAGAGTAGCATAAAGGACTTATTCAAGATTTAGTCAGCTTTCTTCAAGCAAACTTTGATATTTACATCGCCTAGTATGATAGCCAGCGGTGGTACTTTTCATTATCGACTTTGCAGAAGGTGATCTCCGCCTTTGATCCAATCATTTGAAATTAATAAGGTAAAATTGGGAATATTCATTTCAACACGTTCGTTGACTTTATCGTTTATTTCAAATTGCGAGACGTTTTCCAAAAGCTTTTATTTTCGAAAAAAACGTGAAAGATGCATGTCTGCAGAAATTAATCGCTTTCCCCATTTACAACCTCTTTTATCTGTGCGTAAACACGTCTGTTAGAGTGCAAATGCTTACTCACTTCGTCAGCAGCTAGGAAGTCGAATATTTACCGTTTGACAAAATGTCCAGCAGATCTGCAGAAGAAACGAAGTAGAACCGAGGAAAAGCTAAACGCTTCGTGTCGAGGTACTCAGCCAGGGCCTTCTCGCATAGGGATAGTCGGCTCTGGATGTTTTCAAGTTTGTCGTACAATCCATCCTTGTTGGTGGCTGCCACCACGTTGGGAGTTGATTCCATCCAAGCAACGAGTTCCTAAGTACAAACGCACAGTCTATGGTAACATTTTTGTAAGGACAGTTAATCGCCTCCAATTCTATCGCAAAAGAGAGCGAATAACTTTCGCGCACAGAGGTTAAGACACTCGTGCTGGATGTGTTGAAAATCAGCCAATACTTGGCTAAACACTAATGCAAATTTATAGCACAGTCAGCCCTGCTCACAAAAAAAGTTTAAAAACATTTTGAAACAAAATTTTCAAAAAAACAAATTCTTAAAAATAATTAATTTCTTAAAGTCAATATCCCAATAAAATCCTCCAAAAATGCTGAAAGTCACCACCAACGCCAAGTAACAAAAAATATCACAGTTTTTTTGTTCACACTTAATTAAAAGAAGGTAAGACAAGTTTAAGAGTTCACCCACCAAACGTCGGGCTAACAATCTAATAAGAAACACTTGGTAACCTCAAACTCAAAATAAACTGTAATGCACAGGTGAAGCGCAGCAAAAGTATCGTCAGAGCATTCCACGTTTCTTTCTACTGCGATGAAGTCACATTTAGCTGGAACTTCCCACCTTAAAGTCTATGTCGATTCCTTCGAATCGCTTCGAATCTTCGGGAAGCTGTGAACGGATATCTTCTGATCCGATGAAAATAGCTTCAAGGTAGGACCAGGTTCGCTGCACCTCAAACCAGATGGTGATCACAGAGTCTGCAGTGGATAGTTTTTTCTGCCAACCAGACACTTGGTCCAAAAAGTACGCAATGTACTTCGATGTCATCAGGTTTTGCAATTGTACCTGAATAAAAATACGCATTGTTACAAACATTGCATTTTATGCGTGGGTGAACCATCAAACACACTTGCAGCTGCTACACCCAACTGTAAACACAAAACTTGAATGATATATTGCCAACCCAAAAGCAGCAACTCATTCTGGCAAACTCTGATTGCTGCAAGCATGCTACGATAAAGAACTTTACAAAGCCATTTCTCGATATGTTATTCTCCAAAACTTTTAAGATCAACAAAAAGAATGTGGCAAGGTTTTGCTGATAAAGATTTACAAAAACGCCAAACACACCTGGTTTTCTTCAAGTGTTTCGATCAGCTCCTCATCAGATTGCAACAGCGGAATCTGCGTGCGGCCATGCGGCTCGTACTGAAACTCCATAGCGCTCCACGTGACGTCCAGTTCTTTCAGAATCTGCGAAACCACGTTTCAAGTAACCGTTGTCTGTATTCAAGTAGATCAAGCACAGTGACCCACAGCTTGAAAAGGACTCACCTTTTCCATGCCCATTTCTTTCACGGCTTTGTCGACGATGCCACGGACCTCGTCCTCGAAGTTGTGCAGGTTGAGTTTCAACAAGTCTGCCAAATCTGTATCATCATCCATTACAAACTTGACCTGCGTTCGAATGGGAGGTTACAGATAGTATTCTTAATATGGTCAGTGCGTCGGGGATTTGAAGTGGTTGTATTTCAAAACAGAAAATAACCCTACTTCATATCAACACGTTGAAATAAGTTTTTATAATTAACGAGTGAGTAACAAATTTTACAATAAAAAGAGAAAACCAGCATCCCAACGTTGAAGGAGTCAACACATAATTTATACCACGATGTCTATGCTTGAACTGATGATGAAAATTGCAAAGACTCTTTGACGACATAAACAGAACAAACGTGATTAGGTGAAAGCAGCGACTGTCGTGTATTAGCATTCGGGCAGGTCTTAGCTGCACTAGCAAGATGTCTAGATTCGAGCTCTCTAATTGCGTTTAAAGATTTGCACTGAGCGAAGTATTGACAACTGTCAGTCGACTGTGAGCAAAAATCGATGGTCTTTGTTAATTGCGCAAAATTGTACTGAATTATTTTAGAAACTGGCGCTAAATGCTTGTGACAAATGAAAGCAGGATACTTTTCTTCATCACAGAACACGGGAGTTGGAGGTGTACGCTTTGGGATAGTGTTCTGGAACAGGATGTTTTTCAGTCGATTTTACGTTGCAAGGGAGACAGAAAGTTCGGTCCTAGCAAGATTGCTGGAGTCATACACGAAGTACAAACACTGGTTTAGGCCACATTGACAGCTTTAGGTCTTTCACACATCAATCAAACGGCACCTTGGTAGCTTGCATCAACTGCTGCCAGTGACGATCACGGATGGCAGGATTCTGAAGCTCGCTGACTGCTCGAAGTGATGTGATCATGTTCTTGACAAGTGAGTCAAGTCCGCCAAAAGAGTCCCAAGCACGCATCTGGAATGCGAAATAAACCATCAAAACAGCGGTTACGAATTGGTGTTTCGCAGCACCACCGAATACAGCTGAGTTTATGTGATGCAGTCTGGCAAAGCTTGGCAACCTTCGCATCAAATAGCACATTGCAATGCTTTTTGAAAAATAGCGAGAGGACATTAGCTTGAAAAGCTGGTGATGTCAAAAAATCTTGTCACGAATAAATGAAATGCACCTTATTTTTCTCACGATCACTCTCACCAGCATCTTATATTTGCAATTTAGCCATCACTCCCATCGAACTAAGACAAAAATATAACCGCCAATTATTTCGTTGCCATTTATTTTTATGTGCAGTGCCCGCATCTGAAGGTAGAGGCTGGGATATCCATCTCGTGCCCTGCGACGTAAACGGCGCCTTTGTTTGATCAAAGGCGATTTCGCTCAACAGCTCCTCAAAAACGGGTGGATTTTACGCCGAATGCCGTAAAGGAAATTAATAATAACATAACTTGTTTTCGCAATCGTACCACGCAAACGCGTATGGCGCATTTGAAGCTTTACACATTAGCGGGGTTGGAGATGTGCGAAACCTTATTGCTGCGAACTTGTTTCTGTTTGCGCCCTACAAGAACTTGAGAAACTCTGTACTGATACAGTCAACACCATTTAGCGGCAAATCCAAAATTAACTTCCTGCAGCAAAATTGAAATTCACTCACGACAAATAGAAAAAAAATTTAACTTCACAGCCATGAAAATGTGTGTGAGATAAGTTGCTAACTGGTTTCCTTATTTTTTTCATTGCATCTACTGCTTTAACTAAACTTTGAAAGCTAAAAACCTAAAAAAATCATGTGTTGTAAGAGCTAGTGCACTGCGTAAAAGAAAACAATTCTCTTGCCCGTTGCAATACATGTCTTTCCTCAAAACTTAAGAAAACGACCGTCTCTGCCTGAAACATAATATGCAAAGCATCAAAATCACCTCTTTGTCAAGCGCTCTTATGTCTTTAGCAAACTTCTTGCAATCCAGTTCCATCTGCTCGACGTTGATGTTGGCCCACTTGGTGGTCTTCCAGTCTTCGATGCTTGTTTTCACCAAGGTGATCATGTCCCATAATGCTTTCAGCAGGACAACCTTAATACCGACCAAGGGTTTTACTTATCTCAGCGATTGCTTTTGCTTTAAGGAGCCTTTGGCTAAATTCAACAACCCATCAAAATTTTCCCGTTAGTCGACCGGCACAAGTTGCTTGATAAGCATAGAAAGTTTCAAACCAGCATAAAACATTGAAATAAAGGCAAAAAGTGAAAAATTATGGTTGAAAGCTGTTTACAACCATCTTTTAGGATCACTCGCTTCTTCTGAGTTAATTCTTGCACCAAATTTAATGAACTACATATAATCTTGTGTTGTTTATTGGTCATTTTTTAACTGATGACGGAGTAAGCTCCTAAAACGTTAAAAATGTCTTATGTTTTTTCTATGTTTTTCAGGTTTTCAACACAAATTTACGGAATGTTTGTTCAGTTTTGGGTAGATCAATATCAATCCGTTCCACGGCCCTATCGGAAGGCGTATTGTCAAAACACATAAAGCAAAGTGATACCAGTAGCAAGGGCGTCTGAAGGATTTTTTTCATGGGGGTCAACAGTGGTGAAATTTCAATTTAACAATTCGAAACTAAGAAAAAAGCATTTTTTTGCTAAAACTTTAATAGCAAAATATCTAATATCAAAATACAGGGGGAACAAGGCATCCATTGCATCCTACCTTCCGACGCCCATGGCCAGTAGTTATATCCTGTTGCTACATTGTAAAAAAGTACCACGTGCCAGGTATTTTTATAAGTACTGAGGAGCTAATACGAAACAATCACCTAACTAATACGGTCTATTCTACATACATGATTATCAACTTCACACAAAACAAATCAGCGACCTAGTGTACCCATACCATTCGGCAATATATTCCTTTTCGCAACTTTTAAGTGCGATGTTAATCATGAAAAAAATTTTTGAACAAAAACAGTTCTTTTCCACAGAGTTATAATATTCCATGTCAGGTTCTGCGGTCGTAGTGGCTAACCTCTCGCCGGCATTGCTTCATCTGCTTGAATTCCGGCGCGTTAATTTCGAAGATGGCGGCAGCTTCGTACAATTTTTTCATCTCGTTTTCCATGGCAGTGATTTCCTCGTGGCATCGATCCAATTGGTGGTATGGCCGGTCGGCAACGAAGCGGAACGGAGCGTCTTTACGAAATCGTTCTCTGAACTCATGTTGCTGCACCTGTTAAAAGCAGCCACATAACTCACAGCTGCTACGACCAAAATCTTTCATTTATGGTTTCTTGTTTTATTTCGGAAGTATATGTCACAAAAACATAAACCCTCCGCATTTCTCAGGAAAACTAGTCGTTGAAAAACAAACTACAACGGTGGAAAAACCTTCTTAGTGACGCTGGTTTCAAATAAGAAGCGCTGAGAAACATAATCGTTACTCAAACCGGTTTTGTTGAGCACAGTACACTCAGTCACTGGTTTTATTACATAAACTAGGATTTCTGCCGCTTGCAGTAGGTTACTTACAAGTAACTTACGTCTGCGTCATCTTGTCTAATCACAAGTCAACCCCTCTGCAGTTTTAAAGAGTTTTTGCTCTTGCAGGCGCTCCCATATGCAGTTGCACGTGTCAGGAGTTTTGTGGATGTGCTTTGAACGTGATTTCGATCATGTTAATCAATCAATCCAACGACATCATAAACACTGCCTTCACGAAACTAATGGATATCTACAGTAATATCCAGCTAGGTCTAACTAATCCATGCTTATTTGTTTCTTAACGATTGTTGTGACGACTCATTGCTCCATCGGAAGTACTTCAACACAGAAGGAAAAGATACTCTGATTCCCAACTATTTAAAATTCCAACTGTTTCAAAGGACTTTGCATCCTACTTCGAAGACTCGTGAATACGAACTGAAATAACATACGTCGAACGTGCTGCACTTTCTTCGCAAGATGGCGACCTCGTTCGACTGCAGCGGTGCAACAGCCTGCTTGACAGTGGCAGCGGTTTTCTTTGTGTTGTTCCATTTTTCGGGAAGTTCCTGGCGAAAAGTTTGAAAAGTTTTTGATTATAGGTAGATTGAGAATAGCACGTTGAGCGAACGCCATCAAGACAAAAACAAGCATGAAATGTGTTTGGCAAATCAGCAGCACGGCAGGAAACCGTTTTGCGTGAACATTAAAGTGCAGATTTGGTTTACCTCCAGCTGCTTGTGAACATCTTCTGGCATTTCTTGATCGTATGTTTTCAACAGTTCAATGGTCTGCTTAAGCGGTTCGAACATTTCGTCAGTGGTCGTCATTCGAGCCTTGACAGCCTGAAATCAATGCCAAAAATAACAGCAAAGGTCAGATGAAAGACTTCCAGCTACAAACAAAGAAGACGCCACTTGTAAAAATTCATCTGCAACACAGTCACCCAAAAATCGTACCCGAAGGTTTTCGATGACGTCGACCAAGCTGTCGTAATCGGGCTGTTCGCTGATCTCTACTGACATGCCTTTGTCAACCACTTTGATGAAACTGTCCAGGTCCGCCAAACTGTGAAAAAAAGCACTCGTCTTTGTCAGTCTATGGAACACAAAGCTAATTCGCATGCAATGTTCAAGCATTAATAGCTTCTACTCGCTCGAATCGGTGTGTGCGCAACGACAGATAAAGCTGACAACCATTTGTGTATCTGCAACGTATATGTTTGTTCGCGGAAAGGTGACGACAGAAATGTGAAGTCCACAACAAACGAAGTTGCTTTCAAAACAGATTCAGGTGTAATCTTTCAGCATGCATGATCAGTCACTCGCATAGATGACTCCATCTGAGATCTATCAAGTGTGCTTGTGTTGTTTGACACATTTGCGAAAATACGCAGGCTCCACAGATGGCGTTTGTTTGCAGGACCAAGAGAAGTGTTTTAAGATTTACTGAGAAGTGAAGAAGAAGCAAACAGAAATCAACTTGAAAGCACGCACACTACAAAACTACTTTTTACACACCGTTTTCCACGAGATCTGTATTGCAAACAACAAATTGTGTCGATTAAACCAGCAGATCCAAATGCAATGAACGTTCACCTGTTTGTCACGTGATCAATAAGGTGCTGCTTAAACATGAAACTCCAGCGCTTGATGATGTTGAGCACCGCTTGCTTGAAAGGTTTTGCGTCAACTCTGAACCAAGAGTCGAACACGGCGATGGGGTTAATCTCTTCCACCTCGCAGTATATTTTCTCGTATGTGTCGACCTTTCAAGAAATACGGACTGCTTAAACTTTTTCATCAAAAAAGAAGACAAAGCCTCAAAATATCACAGACAGTGATTCCGCAGATTTTACACGTCGTCTGGCTACAAACGTATGTACAAAAATGAAATGCCTCTCACGCAGTGCAATTGGTTGCGCATTCATAAAGAATATTTCACCACACAGCTGTTTTTTTAATAAAGAACCAAAGCAAGGGTTAGCGTAGAGCGTAAGTTGACACAGAGTCGTCGAGTGTCGCAAATCTTCATGTCACCTGATCCTTGAACATGTCCAAAGTGGGAGGGTTTTCGGGCACACCTTCTTCCGCGTGCGCCTCGATCTCCTCTGTCGTCAACACGTGGCCGTAGGTAAGGAACTGCTTCATAAACTCGTTGCGATCGTCAATCCACAAGTAAGCGTAGTTGTCGAAGCTGTTGGCAGACGAGCCATTGAGTAACTTACACAATACAACTAAAGTTTGGTGGAAAGTCAGGCAGGTTGATTCAAGAACTGACACATCCTTTTTACTATTGTGTGAGCAGTGATGCGGGTAAACTAACTCATTCCATTTATCCTTTGAAGCCAGGAAAGTGTCCTAACAAAAAAGAGGGGAAGAAAAGTAGAATGTATTTACAAAAACTTTCAGTAACTGCTGTGAAATCAATATCAATTTGCGCTATATCAATATCAATAAATGACTAAGATCAATATCAACAAATGTTGCAACCAACATCAAGTGTTAGTGAGGGCGAAAAACAAAAAAACGACTTACTTGCACAAAATACTTGAAAAGCAATCACATGAGTTTCACTTTACCTGTTTCTGTATTCGCATGCTTTATCCATTACTGTTTGAACCCTTTCCATCAGCTCATTCTTCATGTCGTTCAAGTCTGCCATGTCTTCCATGTCGGCCTGTAAAAAAAATTAACAAAAAGTTTTTATTCTACCCGAACGATCAGCACTATCACATCTAAGCAGTGACGCAGGTGCTTCTGCTGTTTCATGCCTTGGTTTCAACAAACAAAAACATACGTGAGTTACTAGGAATGAAAGAATACAATTTAACGGAAACACTTTTAACTTGTAACATGCGCGGGCGAACATGCGTGTTTGTTACCTCCTTGCTTGTGTGGAGTTGAAAAGCGGGGGTTATACGCGGAAGCCCTCAAGCTACTGACAAAAAATAATTAAGGGTATATCACTGAATTTGCAGCACGCACCAGGTAGTGCTCGGCATCGCGGTCCAAAGCAAGGCGGGGAATCAGTGACGCCATTGCGTAGATGTCTTTCAACAGCCCGTCAACCAACTCAAAAAAGCCGTCTTCTGTGCCCTCATCAAGTGATGGCCTGCAACATAAATTGCAGTCAGTGATAATCTCGGTTCTTGATAACTGCAGCTACCTTCAGAAAAATTTGCACAGCACAGACTTACTTGAAAACCATATCCGGAGCGTTGAGCTGTAGCAAAGCCTGAAACAAAGGCGGCATTCCCATTTTAGAATCCGTCTGCTGCAGAAGAAACTTCATTGAACACTCGATGGCGTTAAAACATCCATCGATGACCATGTCGTCAACGTACAAGATGTAGTTTTTCCACGTTTCGGAGTCCCCTGATGATTTGAAGAGCTTCTTATTTTCCTGTGGAAGGGGTCGTTGCCAACGATTAGTAAATAGCACAGGAACAGCAGGAGGGTGCATTGTTTGGAGTCATGCAGAGCAGGGTTGAGTAAGCTTTTGTTTCTTGCTCATTTCTCTTTTTTTGCAACCGACCTGATGTCACACAGCAATAAAGCGCAATCCCAGGCAAGGCACAAACAGCATCGAAAGTTTTCTGTCGAGGAACGCTCACCTCGACCAATGCGTGGATCGCTCCTGCGTTCTCCTTTATCAGAGCGTACCGCTTGGACAAGCGGTCTTCTCTGTCATCAAGGCTTAGAAGTCCGTCCTGTGTAAACAGTAATTGTAAGCAGTGGTTAAGAAAAGAGAAAAATGTGGCCGAAAGATTTTCCAAACTTCCTTTATGCTCTGAAAATGTTTACAGAGAAGATGGTCATCAATCACAACCGAGATGCTAAAGCCATCGGCTCCCTTGCAACACCAACTTTCGTATCTTAAATTGCTAACTTGCGAATAAGTGTTTAAATGCAATTGCGACTTCATCATAACCTCAGTGTGCTTCGCAATCAGGTTCCGGTGTCTATTCCACGACGACTAATCTGATTTACAATATGTACGCCTTGTTTCTCTCAAAAAAATTATGGATTGATGAGACCACCCCAGCAAATCAAAACACACGTGTTCACGGTTTTATTACCTCTCCTCTTTGGTTTCCTTTTTCCTTTGGTAGCTCTGGGTTTATTTGATTTTCCCTTCGTTTTTGCAGATTTCATGTCTATAAATTTTAACTTTTTGTCTTTTTATTTTTTTACTTGTCTGATTACGGAGTTTTTTTGCTTTTATTTTTGCTCGTATTCTTTTTTGAGTGCTTCTTGACTTTGTTTTGTCATTTTGTGCTGGCATGTTTATCTGCTTCTTTCTTAATTTCGGGATGTTTTGTTTTCTTTTTCGCATTGTAACCATGTTCTTGTAGTGTTTTAGCTGACTGCTGTGCAGTAATACTAATGTTCATATGAATATACGCAGATACTGCCAATAATTTTATTTACTTTAGGTTCAAGTTGGGTTTACAACTAGTAACCGTGCTACGAATTTCGATATAAACCCAGCAAAACTCCTCGGAGACAATCTAACCATAAAATTGTTTACCAAGGCTCTTTACAGAGCGTCGATGTTGAGCTCCGACTTGCAAAGCCCCAAGTTTCCATCTGAATTTTGTTGCGGTTTTCTGAACATGCTCTAGTAGCTGGGAATACCGTGCTAGTTGTTGCTTCGCTTGCTTCATGTCGCAGTTACGTTTTAATTTCGCTGATTGTTGTCGCATTTTGTATGATTTTAACGTAGACTTGTTATGTGACGGAAGGGTTTGGGATGGTTTTACTTTCGGTAATTCGGATTGTTCATAGCCCTATTTGAATAAGGACTGAGGACGCGCAATTTTACGTGAAATCGATTTCCTGTTAAAAATTTGCTGATCGATTCCTTGCTTACACCCATCGCGGAAAGTACATACTTGTTCATAGCCTGTGACAAGTCGCGAACATCCACAGACCCATCGCATGGCTGCGGCAATATGCTCTATTTTTGCGATGTTATATCACTTGCGTATATCTTGTAGCCACCTGCAATGTTATTTTTGTTTGTTACGTCAGTGTACACTTGATAGATAGTTTGTTTTGCTTAGTTGCTCCTACGGTGGCCTTTTCATTTCTTATGTAAAGTGGGTAGCTAATATTGCATTCTTTACAATTAGATTCTCTTAGCTATTATCTTTGCTGTTTGTGGGCTTTATTTAATTCTATTTTGTACTTCATGCAATTCGCAGAGCTGATTTATGCCTACTCCGTGGGCGAAATATATACTCTGATAAGATCACAATGGCTGATTCTTGGTTGTGAAAGGAATCTTTTCGATAGACATCAAATCAAAAATTTTAAATATTTTGACAAGGTTAGACTTTTCCTTCAGTATAGCCCGACCGCTCGGCAAAATTGTTTTGCCTTTTCCCATTCTATCATTAGATTCCGTGAAACTTGGCAAAGAATTCTTTGCGATTCCTGACCTTTTTGTTTTCTTTTCTTTCGAATAAAGGCAAGACCCAGCCTTCCATGATCTTGTTTATTTTGGTGACGTTGTCCTTCGCTTGCTGGACGCGTTGTTCAAGATCGTGCACTTCGTCGCGCACGCTTTGAATGTATTCCCAAACGCCTGGGCAATCAAGTGAAAACATTGGTGTGCATTTTACTGTACAAGCCACAGTTACCATAAAACAATTGTACAGACACAGGGTTAAATTTACTTTTCAATTCTTTGTTTGGTTTTAGCTGGTAACGAAAAATCTAGCATCTTTCTATTTACACTTTTCGCAACTTTTTCGTAAAAAAAGGCAGTAGAGTATCGTAATTGCCAAAACCTAAAAGCATAGTCGCCTTTCATCATAGATTAGAACAGTGGTTCTCAAACTTTTCTACACGTTGACCCCCAATTAAAGTATGCAATTTCCTGTAGACCCCGTGGCTTAGCCCCACAGTTACTAATACAAGGAAAGTATGCGTCAAAAAAATCTGAGTACTTTTTACTTTGAATGCATGATGAAATAATACACAATCCGAAAATATGCTTAGAACATAGGGGCCATGAGCCATTCAGTGACCCCCATTCGACCCCGTGACTATTTATCAACCCCTTGGATGGTCCAATTGATCCCTGGGGTAGATATCTATGGCGTATCTATGCAAAGTGGCCCCTATGGCAAAATTTAAATCTACGCCCTTGCTAATAATTTAAATATTAAATGTAGGCACAATTTTTACGAAAGACAAGCCATAAAGAAAATATTTGTTTTTTAACTGAAAATATTTGTTTTTACTTTTTCTTTAAACTTTTCAGAAAATAAAATATAAATTATCCATGACGACTACAACATACTTCTATACTCATTTATTTTTATTATGATAAACATCAATAAGATTCAAATAATAACGTTATCGTAGTCTATATGTCTACATATTGTTGCCTGACAAAATTGTATATCTTACAAAAAAATCAAACAACATATTGCAACTGCAAACGACAGTTTCTTTTGAAACAAAAAACATTCAATCTGAATTGTGTAATAAACTATTTAATGTAAGTCATCTATCACTTCTGTTCAAAAAACACAATTCCATCGAGACATAAACATATCCAGCCGTTTAATTACACAAAAATGCTAAAACAAAACAACAGTTACCGTGCCTTTATTGAAGCAAAGTCGTCTATGATGTCATTAAAGTACAGCAAGCGTTTGCTGTTTCCTCCCTTTCTATTCTCATCAAAGCTACATCACATAACCTTCCCTGACTTATTGTTAATCAATGAGGCACGGAGGTATGAAAGGACCAGTTTCAGTTTACTGAAAGATCGTTAGCAGCTTGCAGTAAATACTGTATAACTGCCATCATTAGCATTATTTGCAAAGCAATTCGAAGAATGTCAGGAGGACTTCAGGACGCGATAATTTTAA
>JGI24158J21664_10008448_pt1 | contig 13699 bp, 8 predicted proteins | sample Ectturendosymbi3_FD_21664 | JGI IMG/M metagenome (IMG submission 21664) | reverse complement strand
AAAAAATCATTTTTTAAATTTGGATGGGGGGTTCGGGGCTAATGGGCTCATGATGGGGGTCTATTTTTTGGTTAATTATACGGCGTCATCATCCAATCCCATGCGCCAATATTGTGGTTCGCAGCATTTTTTGATTCTAGGCTAAAATACGTGTTTTTAGAGCCCTTGATCAAGTTTCTAACGTTTCTGGTTCAAAAGTTATGTCAAAAATATTCCAAATATGTCAGAAATTCCCAAATACCCTGAAGATTTTCACCTTGATGGCGGAACTCATTGAAACTTCTAAAGCGTTTTGAGTAAGACTTTTTTTATAAGGTATGGTTGGATCATCAAGACACAACATCTAAGTAGTCTCCTAATCTGTCATAATATTAATTCCAAAACCCTTGAAACATTGCTTCCATAATATGCATATTTTGATGAAATCTTTCATGCTGCTCACCATGGCACGAATATTTTCTGAAATTTAATGCAGGTGTGAGTGAAGAAACGCACGTTCAAAGACATATGGCAGCCCACCTCCCTGTAAGGTGAAAAAATTCTGAAATTACTGATTGAGATAGAGTTTTAATGGTTCTTGAAGTTTGAGGATATCCACTTGAATGCTTTCTGAGCTTGTAACTCTAAGTGCACACAATACTAACTCTGAGTTCAGATCTGTCAAAACCTCTTGAATCTGTGGGCATATGAAAATCTCTTTCAATCTGGCTTTGCTGAGATTAGGAAACTTGTTACACAGACAGGTAAAACCATTGGTATGGCATTTGGCCACTGCTTCAAAAATTTTTTCATCAAGCTCAATTTTATATGCAAAGGAAGCATCAGGGATTTCAGGGATTTTTCAGAATTTTCTAGCAAAGTATACCTAACACTGCTCACTCCATGAGCATTTTGATGACAGCTAGCAACAGATCAGCTAGTCCACTGTTGCTTTACAAAGTGTTCTGCAATAGCACGGCTGTCCCTTTACATAAACAGCAGCACTTGGTAACCCTTGCTGCATTCCCATTTGTATCAGGGGTGTACAACCTTTTGCTATTGCAGGCCAAACTACTTTCATTTATATGAAGTACAGCACTAATGAGTTTGAGTTATATTTATGAGATACATTTAATTAAATAGGTTTTATCCAGTATATGTCATTTACTTGTGCCTAAAAGCATAATAAAATGTCACACATTTAAATGAATTTACTAAAAAAGAAACATCATCATCCAGATTATTATGCATCGTGTTGACTTTCTTGCCTTGTGTTTGTTTTGCTTCAATATATACGCCAAATCTTACATATTAAATTACATGTGGATGGCTACAAATTTTATCATCGAAGGCCGCATGCTGGTGTTGCATTATATAATATGCTTGTGACCTAGAGATTTCCACACAGGCTCTACTAGTAGTTGGTATACTTAATAGCATTCAAACGAATCTGAATGTTATCATAAAATTCATTCAAGTGAACAGAATGTGCAATGGAGATTGGAAATTTATATTGCCTATTTGCACAGAGATATGAATATGTTACTCAATAAAACTGATTTTGCATTTAAATCCTTCAGGTATGTTTAGTGCACTTGCTTTTGTTACGTAAATGTTATGCTTGCTATAAAACTTATTTTTTGTTATGTCATAATGGAAAACAATACCACCTTCTTTTGTTTTAAGCATGTGTTAGATTAGGTGCATAACTGGAAAACAAGACATACAGTTATCTAAAAAAGTATGACATTTTTAAAATCAATGTCAAAATCCATTTAGGGGCACTTCTTATAATCATTGATAAAATTTTGCCATTTGAGCAGTGTTATAGAGCAAACAAATCCGGTTTACTTATCACTAAGCCTCAGCATCTTTTCAGAAATATGAATATGACCACTTGTGTGAGGGATGAAGGCAATAAGTTTTATGGTTCCTGAACACAAATCATAATCAGATCATAAATTATCCCCAGGGAGAGACAGTGGTTCCACCAGCACCTGTCTCTGGCTGTGGTCAGAGGGAACAATGCTAGCAGATAACTTACACTGCTGCCTCTTTCGTTAGTTTCGATGTAACTGTTTTTGTTCCTGATATCGAGGAAAATCAGAATGAAGCACTGTAATATGTGTATGAATTGGAAGAACATCTTGTTCAATGAATGCAATGAGCACATGATGTGGTGCTAATTTGTATGACATCAGATGTTGCAAACCTTCCAGACGGGCCCCCTATTTAAAATAGCCTAGGGCCCTGAAAATGAAAATTCACCTCTGACAGCCAGGGACAGGCGCAGGTGGAACCACTGTCACTGCCTAGCTGGGGTCACCTGACATATCAACAAGTTTCTTGGTCTGTGTGCAGGTTTGATCTGATTTTGGTAGTCCCCAATGTTAAGTGTACTGACCAGTATTTCTGCCTCCCACTTGCCTTTACTTCAATGCATAGCTTAAGCTATTGCCTTCTGAATGCTTGTGATTTCTGTATGTTTTGCTGTCCTTTTTTTGTGCAGTGTTACTTTGCTCATTAATTAACTATCTTGACCATCGCATAGCCTATGATGATACTACAGTGTCATGATATGTTCCACTTTGCTTGAAACTTCATTTTTGTGTTCATTTGAATGAAGTTCAAAGAAGTTTTTATCAGCCAGCCATTAACATACTCTAATCTATCAACAAGCACTCCAGTAATCAACAACACCACTTCAAAGTGCTGCAGCTGATAGTTTTTGTTTCAGAATTCCTGCCTTATTTTACAAATCCTAGTGTAACAAAACGGCATTTATAACTAAACCAAATTGTTGTTGTTTAATCTTCAAAACCGACCTTGATTTAATTAGTTGCTGCAAACAATGCTACACATGATCTAAAAAGGTTGAGCCATATTTGCATCAATTGCCGCAAAGCCCACCTCCAAGTGGTAAGTCAAAAAAACAACAATATGACTCCCAAAATTGCAATAATCATGGCCAAAATTGGGCCAAGTAGTCAGTCTACGACTTGGGCCTATATCTGCTGTCAATGAAACATCCTTTGTTTGCAAAAATTTAACCTATTTTTTTGCAAGTCAAAAGATACTGTGATAGAACATTGAGATTGAGAAACTCTTCACTACGACCGCAATAAAACTCAAATAATTTCCATATCATGATGTCATAAAACTAAAAATGTGATATTTTCAGGTTTGGGAATAATTACTAATTTGTGTTTATTCATCCCTGGTGCACATTGTATAAAAACGCCTTAAAGGGATTATCATATTAGTTTCATTAACTTACAAAATAGCTCTTTGTGTTGTTTTTGTTTACTAGCTGAGTCATATGAAACACTAAATCAATCAATAAAAGAAGAATCGCATGTTTCTCAACAAATGTTTATCAAACTGTGTAGGCTTGTGTTGTGTGCATTGCATTGAAATTGCCAAGTTCCACATATAATCAATCCCAAAATTTTATCAATTTCATAGCATAAACTAATGAGATATCCAATTTTGGAGAAAAGCAAGATAGAATAGGTCAACGTCGACAATCATTTGACATGATGGGGGCAGTGCTAGTGCACTTAATATTCGCAACAAAAAGCTTGCTTCTGGAGACAATTTCCAGGCATTTCTAGATTCACTCATAAATACAGAAAATTCAACCTAAACGATGCACCGAACTACAGATGAAAGGATTGTCATCAGCTAGGGCGCAAATGGATCATGGCAATTTGGCACTTGTTGCTGCATAACACATGTGCTCTATAGCATACAAACACACTTATAGCCAGTGCACTGTATAAAACTGAGCTCTATTCATGATATCCGCCTAACAAAGCCATAGGCGCGTTTCCTCGGGAAGCTTCCTCCCTACGCAACGTTTTCAATCAATTGAAAATGTCACGACTCCTTTGCAGATAATGCGAACTCTACAAATGATGACATTAACCATAAAAATTGTAATCGGTAGTTACAACGATAGGGGATTTCCTATTAATTTTTTTCTTTTTAAAAAATAACATTTGGCTGACTGTCGGGGAGTGAAATATATGAAGGTAATGGCTTGAACCAATCAGAGACCAGTATTCTGTGAGATCACGAGGGCCAGCGCAGTCAACTACCAGGCGTTCTTATGTCGCCATTACTCGATTGTACGGCTGTAGGCGGGAGATGTCAAAAGGCATGGGAGTTTCATTTTTAGTTCCCAGTGCGTTTCTTGCCCCGAAAAGAGCTGTCAAACCAGTGACATACATTTAAGACTTTCCTACACAACTTTGAGATCATTGGAATTGGGTAAAACTACTTGTTGAGGCAGTTGAGGAACAAGGTTGTACGGGGTGTTGCCTGCGTTGAGACGTGGCGAAGCTTAGCGGTGTCACGTGATTATTACCATTTCAGTTTTGGAGGGCGCTCATGCAGCAGTTGCGCGAGATATGTGCACCATGTGCGTTAGCACAGCATAAACGATGTGCTGAGTCAGGCAGTGGCAATGAAGGTGAAATCAGCACTCGATAAAAATCTGTCGCTAAAATATTTGGGCAGGGTAAGTCTCCCACCTGTGCACACAGTGAGTGTTTGTTGGGTACTGTGCTTCTCTTGTTGAAAAGTGTCTAGTTTTTTTGTATCCCAAACGGAATTTTTGGTTTCAGAGGTGAGAGGGTAGGGTTGTTCTTAGATTTGGTGCACACATGCCATCCAACCCATCACAGTGCATTGCGTTTGTTGTGACGAGTGTGAGCTTAAACCAAAAGGTTTTGCCTGGTTGATTACGACATGTAATGTTTTCACATATAAACCTGCATGCCCAAAACAATACCCCCTACCGGAAGTTCTGTTGAATGAGATGGCCTGCTTTTGCAGTGGTTGAAATAGCCTGATGTCTTTGTAATGTATGTTGTTCAATTGAAATGTCCTGGGATTATTTTGTTCATGTTTTTGAGGGTCCCCTTTCATTTGTTGCTTTTGATTTAGTGTTGTATTTACTTGCTTTTCCAATTTTTTGTTTGCATATGATACATTATGTTTATACTAATGTTATATATTGTGGGAAATTTGCTATTCTTGTTGCTTATTGTCTTCTGGTTGGTTATGATTCCCTGGTTGTGACTAAAAGTTAAAACGTTGTTACCAAAGACCACCATGCTCTCGGATATGCTCATAATGTGGGATTATATTTTGGGAGTGAAACAACAAGCTGCAAATGGACTTATTGGTGAATGGGATATTGCTGTTTGTTGCCTGACAAATTAATGGAGCTCCATATGCATTTGATCTTCTATACCTCATATTCCACAACCCTTACTAATGTATATTTGCATCTCAATTTGCATTCCTGGCAGTTACATAACCACGACCTGGAGAATTATTGCTCGATTCACCTCAAATTTTTAGCTAATGTGTGTAGGTATGACAAACATTTGTGTCAATTTTCATTGTAATAAACCAAGTACAAAAAAGTTATCCTGTTTCCCACAACAACTGATTGAACCTTGTAGCCTACAATTACAGACTATGTGCAAGTATGACAACAGACATATTTCCCTAGAAGGTGTTAATCAGTTTGTGGACATTTTTAATCTGAAATAAAGTGACCTTTTTATGAATGTACATGCATGATATTGCAAAGGGCATATAGCAATAAAGAACAAATGTTTGGTGTTGGAACTCAGGATGCAAAAAATACTAAAAATACATCAAACTTAAACAAGTGAGGTAAGCCAGACAGTAAGTTTGCAACCATGATGGGAGAACTTTTTGTTGTGTCAAATTACAGATGTGGAATCAGCATGCTTGATTAAACAAACATGCGTTGTTTCAAGTGACTTATAACACCGTATTTATTCATGTATAACACGCACCTTAATTTTTTGATTGAAAATTGGTATATGTATCCAAATAAGAATGTTACCAGTGAAAACACTGAATTGAAACTGGCAATGCTCAAACTGAACACAACATTTATGTTGCAACGTCGATGTCGTCCTTGATGCAACATTTTGTATTATTACATCATATAGCCTAAGTAGCGTTGAAACTGCAAACATCTACAGCGCATTGTATCCACAGATACCACATGGTGAAACGCTAACACGCCGCCTTTAAGCGCTGTCCCATTTGATAGAAGTTCTGGTATACAAAAAGAACTAGGGCCGCATTCTACATGCAGCTCATGCATCGTGCAACAACTCATCGAATTCTAGAAAAGCACAACCACTTGCTAAAGCTACCCAACATCGTGCAACACAGATACATTGGGAGTGAATATTAGGAGCATTGCCATTTTGTAACGAAGGCTTAAAGTTTTTTTATTTGACAAAATTTTTAGTCGCGCAGTCCGAGTGTGCCACTGGGTTTTTGTACCCCTGCACTATGTTGAAACAGGCTATATGAAATACACCGTTCTTGTGCGTTCTCTTGCGTATGACGTGTTTGTTATGCGCACCTGAACTTATGTGCCCTCTAGCGTATATAAAGGCATAAAAATCTAAGACCTCTTTTATAACGCGCACCTAACTTCACATTGGTGTTTTGGTATAAAATTTTGCACGTTATACTTGAATAAATACGGTATTTACTGTATTGTTTAACATGTTGCGTGTGGTGCTGTGGTGTCCTGTCTCACAACTTAGTGTGCAAATCGTCACAAAGCAAATTTCACCTGGTTCAGTGGTTACCAATACCATTAGGTATGTAGTGCGTCTGGATTGAAACTGCCATGTGGTTTTCAGTTTGTCTTTTGACCATAATTTGTGAACTTGAGGACCATGACTTATGAAACAGAGGCGTTTGGTTTGTTTTTGACCATAACTTACAAACCCCTTAGTTACATAGTGCGTTTGGCATGAAACCTGTTATTTTTGGAGAGTGATTATAGATACACCTATGGATCTTGAAATTTGAAAACTTATTCATATGCCACTTGGGACATAATAGTAACGCACAACGAGAGTGCAGTAGGCTTGGCAGAAAGGAAGTAAACGTTAAAGATAAACCATAAACCTAACCTTAACTCTAACTGTGGCCCTAACCCTAAGGTAAGGCTAACCTAACGCTAACCTGTAGAGGTAACACGCAAGCCTGATGAAAAGTAGAGAAAAAAAGTAATGTCGGCAAAGTAAAAGTCGAACGGAAATCCATTGGCATAGCAGCTGTAACTCATAACCCCTAGGCTACAAGATCCACACCGTTTGAATGACAAACTGACCCTTTAATTTGAATTGCATCAGGCCAGGCGTATCTGTAGTCATTTCCTTTATTTTTTCTCGGTCATTTGTCAGTCATAGACTAATATTTTTTTTAAATGACTGAAAAAATTAAGTCATTTTGGTGAGAATGTTTGAAAATACAGGCTAATGAACATTAGCGAGTTTCAATACATTGTGAGACAAATGACTAAAATGTTTCAACAAAAAGAGACTGCAATGTCTCAGTGAACAAAAACAGTTTGAAACTGCTTTGTGGATTACGGTTTGTTTTTTTAACCATAACTTATGAACCAGAGGAGCTAGAAAACAAATTTCAGACATTATGAGAAAGCTTTATTTCGTATCACGTGCAATAATGCCATTTTTTTGCTTTTGCGAAGTCGATGTGACATATTACATGGTGGCAAACGCAGCTCCGTAGTTGGTACATCCTGTTCAAAAAATTTATTGCTAAGCCATTTGCAAACAACTTTGTTGAAAATCGGGTACTGTAATCAGTACAACACTTAACTGCTACTTGATGACAGTAAGCCTCCATTGCTTTCTTTGCCTAAAGAACAGGCGGAGAATGCAATGAATTCAACACCTTATCACTAAAACTGTGTGGTGTAGCGTTTTGAGCTCTCAACACTGTTTGTGTTGCTGGCGGTGAAGTTTGTGGATTTGTGGACACAACTGAAACCACGCTATCATCACTGTCTCTTGTCTGTTTCCATAGTTTGATCAACGTTTTCTGGTATAATTTGCCCACTGTTATAGACCTCTGTACTATCTTCAGCTGAAAGTACAGCACATTTGGTATTATCAGCATGATTGCTATCTGTGCTGAGTGGTGGTTCATCAACAGTTCATCACATTTGTCAAAATCACTGTCATTTGTGAGTGTCCTATTCATCTGAGAACTCATTCATCACCACTTGTGCCGCATGCTCAGCAATCATGTTTTTTATGTTTGAACCTAAAAATAAACTCTAGTTCACTTGAAATATTAAAATATAATTAAAAGTTTAACAGCACAAAACTAACTGCAAACCAACCAAATTGGCTTTCAATGTGAAACAATTTGTCAGAGCATGGAATTGTAGTGAGTGCTATGTATTGACGCCAACTTCCCTGCTCATTTCGTTATTTTCTGAGTTTGCAAACCTTTTTCAACAAGATGAAATGCCTTGCAAGTACGTTAGACCAGTCACAAACCGCCTGCATGATCAATTGAATAGTAGATAAATGTTTCTGGTAGCATTTTCAAGTATATTTTATAATGTTAGATCACAGCTTGAGGCATATCATGTTATACATGTCACAATGCATAATGTCGCCATGTTGCACACAACATGTTAAGTAATGTTTAGCTTCCTTATGGATTACGTGAACACTTTCGCATCCAGGTTAATTCAAGCGGTTCGCACAACAACAGCTGGATTGCCCGTGGCTTTGCACGGGAATTTCTCCAGTCTGGTAAGCGCTACAGACCCGGTCAAAAGCTCAAAAGATTCGGCAAGTCTTGTAGTTTGCACTCGAAAAATAATTTGTGGGTTGTGGGTGTTTTTGTGAATGACATCATAAGTGAACTTTGATCGACTTCCTAGCATTTCTGGTTCAAAAGGTATGATCTAAAATAAACAAATCAATTGATTATCTACCGTATATACTTGTGTATAGGTCGCACTTTTTATACCAAAAAAATTGAGCCAAAAATTAGGTGCGACCTATACACTGGACAAATCCAAACACCTGTCCTCTTGTTAACACTTTGAGAGCCGGCGTACGATATAGTCGTATTTCGATTTTGGTCTAAAAAACGGCAGTTTTTGGTTGCCTTAACCAATGCCCTAGCTCCTCCGCCGATTGTGCTAGAGAGCTGTTCACGGGCTCAAACGGATCGGCCAGTCTTCCAGATGGCGCTTGAAAAAATTTTTTGGTTGGGGGTTGCGGATTTTTGTGAGTGACGTCATAACTGAAGTAGTTTTGGGATCATTTTGGCTCATGTTGCCTGGCCTAGGGCCCAACTGCTAGGCCAAAGTGTTTTGCTGAAGTTTTCATTGGAAACTAGGCTGGAGTCTGAGTCTTTTCAGCCTTTGATTGACTTTCTAGCGTTTCTGGGTCAAAAGTTATGATCTAAAATAAACAAATTAATTAATTAGCTAATTAGTAAAATATTTTTACTAACTTAGATCATTACTTTTGAACCCGAAATCCGAGCAGGTAATCCAAAGTATCAAAAGACTCGGATTGTAGCTTAGTTTCTAGTAAAAGCTTTTACGAAATACTACCATCTAACGGTTGGCATCCAGGGCTAGGCAAAGTGGGCCAAGGTGGCCTGAAAGTCCTCCACTTATGAAGTCACTGACATAAAAATCCCACCCCCAAGCAAAAATTTTTTTCGAGTGCAGACTAGAAGACCTGCCGCGTCTTTTGATGCTTCGACCAGGTCTGTAACCTGTACAGGAGCGGAGATGTTCCCATGCAAAACCACGTGCGTTTAGGCGTTTTTTTGGAAATCCCCAAATCCATCCGGACGCCAAAGTGTTAACGGATGTCCATAGAATCAGTCCAAATCAAATCCGGTTCACAAAAAAATGGGATTCTGTCTCGCTGATCAGATTAATTCGAAATTAAAATGTTACGGTTACATAATTTGACCTGTTGCATGCTAACACCAAATATATTCATCACGGTTCTTCTCTTCACCCCCCTCATTTATCACGCCGAAAAAAGGGCCAATAAGCTAACTGCGTTTTAGCTGTTCTATTTCACTCCCTTCATTTATCACGCTGAAAAAAGATCCAACAAGCTATCTGTGTTATAGCTGTTCTACTTCACTCCATTTATCACACTGAAAGAAGAGCCAACAAGCTATCTATGTTTTAGCTGTTCTGCTTCATTCCCTGAATTTTTTGTCAGATGTTCACCAGTGCAGAACCAAAGTTATTTTTCTTGGCGCATATCTACAGATTAAGGTGATATAATGATGCACGTCATTACAGCCCAACAGCTAATATTACAAGCGCGACAAGTCATTTCAGCAAGTTAGTGTGATCTATATACAGGTGTTATTTATGCAAGGGTGATCTATGTACAGATCAACCACAAATACCTACTTTGGCAATCGCAAATTAGTGGTGCGACCTATATATGGGTCAACCACAAATACCCACTTTGACAGTCATAAACTAGGGGTGTGACCTATCCACCGGTGCGACCTATACACAAGTATATACTGTAATTAGTCAAACATTTTTATTTAAAAATAGATCATAACTTTTGAACCCGAAACCCCAGCAGGTCATCCAAAAAAAGATTCTGAAACATTAACATAGTTAACTTAAAAAAGAATTCATTAAAAGATGATGCTGTATTCAACGTATTATGCCAACAGAACTGCATTGCTTCTGTTGTACTGGTACAGTTTTGTGACCTACACTAGGCTAGACAGGTAAACAGGTAATCTGTGATATTCACCAGAGAATTGAATGGACAAAAATACTGAAAAGGTGTGCTTAAGTTTAAGTATTTTGCTGAAAGCCTACTCAGTGAACTTAACAACAATTTCCTCCATTATACTTTTACTGGCTCATCCTAGATGCAAACGTTTACAGACTGCAGTCAGCGAAATCGCAGAAGTGGCGAAGCGCTACTGAGTGTTACCAGTGCAGGGATGTGGCATGACTAGAGAAACATGCAGCGACATAGGAAAATTTAATAAAGAAACAGTCAATTCCAGCGGCGTCTCTCCAATGCTCAGTGCATATCAGCCTTTACTGTCTACATGTCTGCTTGTCATGGAGTTTCGTTTTGATGTGATTGTGTATTATAACATAACTTAGGTAATAATAATTATGATATGGAACGTATCAAATGCTTGTGAGGGCTGCAGGTTCCCCACCCCTGGTTCAAAGGACAACAAACGTATATATACAGTATGTCAACTAGTTTCACAATCACTGGTAAGCAATCGCTTGTCACTGCACTGCTTCACTCTAAACTGGGCTTACATGTTATCCACGTAAAGTTAACTTTATGCTTGCATTGTGACAGGTTGTTCATGAACGCAAAAACAGTATTCTGAAACATTCAGTTACTTTGCACGACAACTAAGAACTTCATGTCGAGTAAAATGTGTGGACAGATGACACACGAAAAGCTTTACCACCAGTTGTTTCCAAACTTGCATCTATGATATGAAGGTCAAAACAAGTTTTATGCACACTGACTTGTTTGTGAAGTTTTATGCAATTTATCCTGTCCATTACTGCAGACACTGTGCATTTGTGATCGCACATTGCTAAAGAAGAGCCAAGGTCCACTTTTGAAGTTCCAGTGTATACTTGCATCACATTTGCTTGTGTTTGGCCCACAAGCAGTTCATAGCTCATGTCTTTCAAATATTTCTTGTTTGTAGAAGTTTTAGATCCACTGCAGACTTCACAATTTTTTTATGGAGCACTGCCCATATTCTCAACTACAGACTGGTGGATAGCTGTAAAGCATGTGGGCTATATGTTCCAGAACATGCTCTGCTGCCAAATAAAGATTGGACCTCATGAAAACACTGTGATGCATGTCTTTGTCAGATTCACAACCACTAAGAGAATCGCGGCGTCTGTAGGTGTTGACACTCAAATTTTTGACCCCTTTGCTATGGTCTGGTACTTGACATAATTGTGCAGGTCTAATCATTTCATTTATACAGTAATGGCTGTCAGTCTGCACCAAGTATGATGTCAGCGCTCTTGCAATGGGGTTAATAATACCTAACACACATTACTTTTGACTGGTGTGGCATGGACACAAGGTTAAGTCAAATAATAAATGCCAGAACGAACACCTCGAACAGGCCAGCAACGAACTAATGAATGTGAAGTTGCATAGCTTCTTCCAATCACCTTTTGACTAAATTGCCATTGAATTTTAGGTTTATCAAAACCAGAATGTCTTCCACCCAACTGACAAATATGCAACAACATAGCAACAGGAGCTTAACATTGTTATGATTTGTGGAGGGATTATGCTTTAAGTAGAAGGCTCAACCTTTGGTAGCCTATCATGATAAAGGGAGTGTACTTTGAATCAAATGGCTTGACTTTCAAAAGCCGAGTAATGTGATATGTTGTGCTCAAAGTCAATTCACGCAGCACACATTTTTTACTAACTACTCACAAATTTACAAAGTTTATACTGTTGCTGTGAAAAATTTCCTGTGAGCATGTCAGATTTCTCTGGAATGACATCCCATATTCCCCAGTTTTTCCTGGCCTGGGCACCTTGTCCATGACAGACCTATTTTTACCAGGCTAGATGTGCTACTGATTCAAGACATGAAACTCTTTGGTGTTGATTGTTTTGTATTTTCATAAAAAAGTATAATTTTGCAAAGCGTGTCTGGAGATCATTTTAGTTTACTATCATAACCGTAGCTCATGATTTTTGTTCGTTGCAGAACTGGAGTATATTAGTTACAAGTGAAAATAACGCTGTGAAAAGTTAAAGGTTTTGTTCATTCAATACTCATGGTTTAACTGTCAGGTAAGTCTGTTTTACTCTGCCATCCCTTGATTTGTTTTGTTTTTGTAGCTAAAAGTAAAAGCTGCTTATTTGATTACATTACATGGCACTTTTGTTGCTGAGTGGTTTGCTCATGGCAATATCCATGGATACGGGTGGTTTTGGTGAGAAATTCAAATCACTGGTAGACATATTGTTAATTGTTTTGACAGTTGTTACAATACAACCTCCTTTGGCATGGATTAGGGGTGTAACTACTAGTATTGCTTAGTTGGCATGCCAGGTCTCTTTAACATCTGTGACAGCCTTGCATTTGAGAACAGCACAGTGCACATAATATTTCAAGAAGGTAGTCAGTTGCGTCACAAAGCGTCTTGCCTAATTCCAGAAAAATACAAATGCTTACACTAAGAGTGACCCAAGGTCGACAGAGTCGCTCGGGAACATCACACAGTTATATTGATTAAATGCAACTGTCTGGGGCTTTCATCACTGAAATTTTCATTTGCTCTCATTCTGCCTAACACTTGCATTGCTGTGTGTCAACAGTGACGTTACAATAAATGAGAAGTTCTTGTGAGAACTTGTCTATTGTTGCATAACGTATGTCACAGAGCAATGACAATGCCAGTTAGTCTTCCATGTACTAGGGTCGTTAATATTAGCCCAAGTTACTGAATGGTTCATCGTTTTAACACTTCGGCGTCCAGCTGCTTTTGTGGATTTCTGAAAAAAACACCGAAACGTATGTGGCTTTGCACGGGAATTTCTCTGGTCTGATAAAGTGCTACCGACCCAGTCAAAGTCTCAAACGACACGGCAAGTCTTGTAGCTTGCACTAAAAAAAAATTGTTTTGGTTAGGGATGCGGATTTTTTGTGAGTGGCGTCATAAGTAGAGGACATTTAGGCCACATTGGCCCACTTCACCTGACCCTGGGCTCAAACCGTTAGATGGTAGTATTTCGCTGAAGTTTTTATTGGAAACTAGGCTACAATCCGAGTCTTTTGATACTTTGGATGACCTGCTAGG
>JGI24158J21664_10008447_pt1 | contig 13699 bp, 9 predicted proteins | sample Ectturendosymbi3_FD_21664 | JGI IMG/M metagenome (IMG submission 21664) | reverse complement strand
TTGTCCAATGAACACAAACGTCACTTTCTCGATGCACCATGGACGGGTCTCTGGAATGTTTTGCGTCGGGGTCCTAAAACTTACCCTATCGATTGGAAAGGCAAGGGTTACACAGTAAGCGTTGACCGTCTGCAGCCGGCTTACGTGTTGGCTGACTTCGCGGAACACAAACAAAGAAAAACCATTTCCACACAACTCTGCAGTTTCATGTCAAGTTTATCTGCATGCCCTGCTAGTTCAGCACCTATAGCAGGGATCACCAACCTTCTTGAAGCTGAGAGCTACTTCTTACGTGCCGATTAATGCAAAGAGCTACCAGTTTGATGCACGCTTCTGAAATAGAAATGTTGCTCAATTTACCTTTAATTATTTTAGTATTAACAGTTAAGATATTCCGCAATGTGAAGACACTGATCATGCTAATGTTATTTTTTGAGCAGGCCCGCGGGCAGTAGTGTAGCCAGGTTGAAAATTTTTTTTTGAGCCAAGTATTTTGACTTTCAGCGAGAACAGTATTTTGTTTGGGACAACACCTCTCAAAGCGCAAAACGACAAGGAATGCTGGAAATATGGTGGCCATGCATTTTGGCTACGCCTATGCCCGCGGACAACCTGGTTGGTCCTTGCGGGCGACCTGGTGCGCATGGACACAGAGTGTTTTTTTTTCAACATATGATTTGGTATGGTCCAAAATCAGAAAAAGTTGATAGATACACATAAGGCAGAAAGATTGGTTAAAATAAACTGATTGTGCAGAGCTGAGAAAGTAACTGTTTAATTATATTTTTCAAATCCTTCAAATTTCATTTCTGTTCGTTTTGTTTGATTAAAAAAGGTTAGAGTTAACTGTACAAGCGTCCTGCCTATTTTATTTTTGCTTCTTAGTAAATTTTTTCAAAGAAAAAACAAAAAGTGTTTTTGGTGGGTTTTATTTGTTTTGTTCAGTGGGCTTTAAAAAAAAACCGGGTGGTTTTTTTGGGTCGGATTTGTGGCGACTTCTGGCGCAAAAATGTTGTTTTGTCCGCTACTGGACGATTTAATATTATGTAGGCTAGGCGTGTTAAGTCAAGAAACATGGTCTCACTGTACTTGTTTTGACAAATGCTTAATCCATTGTGTATATAGTGTTTCAGCTTTATGATATTCTCAGGTTTGATTCCAATGTAGTTATTAATGTACTTACTGTACCATTGTATCATCCGTAAGTAAAGTTAGAAAGCAAAACCTTTTTAGTTTCAAAATGCAGTGCATGAATGATTATGAGTTAACCTCAACATCTAAGGCTGAATTATTTTGCAGTTGCAAACGCAGGAAATCTGTAGGTCAAAATAAAGTCAAAACTAAATTGTAAAGTCAAAATTATAAGTTTTTAGGTCAAAAATTGGTTGCCCTAATGATAAGCTGGTCACACTACACTTTTCCCTGTTGTCAAAATAAACTTTCCATTACAGTCGCGAAAGAAAATATAGACACGCGTCAGAATCGATATTAACTTGAAATCAACCTCCCACGATAGCGACCTATGAGCAAAATTACAAGCAGTAGTGCCATGAGACAAAAAACACCCTTCAGAAACCAATTGCGGCAAGCGCTAAGCCACTGTTTAATTGAGAATCTGCACTGCACAGCAACAACGAGAGCCGAACACATAGGGTTGCTAAAACATAACATGGCATTATGCAGCGGTGCTAAACATAATAGTAATCGTGCTAGCGCCCTCTACGCGTGTGCTTTATATCAGTTCCACATATCTCTGCTTCAAGCAAATACTCTCCTCTACTTGTGTTCCTTCAAAGTAACCGTGTTAGCGTCATCTACGAGTATGCCTTTCTATTACCTCCACATTTCAAAGTTCGTGTCTTTTCATGTATCTGTGCGTTCCTTGCTAGTGACATGTATGCTGAAGTTTTGCTCCATCACATGTGGGTGTGAAGACGCTATGCAATACGTTGAATAATCTACAGTTTTATTCAATTTTTTACTTCGAAACTGAATGGAATCTGATGTTCACCTCAATAATAAAATCTTGGGCTCAATTTTTGTAAGATTTAATGACAGTGACGTTTCAGCCAGAGCAAATGGCACGAATCAGCAAAGTAGTGTAAGTAATCAAACACGGGTGATTATTATGATGTAGAGATATCGACATTGAATTGTAAGAAGGTAATGGAGTTAACGACCAAATAGGTTGTGCAACGGAAAGAAGATAAGAGCGATGGAACTATTAAATCGCACTAAAAAATCCAAGTAAAAGTACTCCATGTACTGTTAAATCATGTATGGTCAGACGCTGCTTTATACATTTCGACCTGATGAAAACCTACTGTGTTGGCTGGCTGAAAGACCAGTGTCGTTTCAAATTTCATAACAGTTGAGCACAAGATTACTGTTATTCTGTTGGCTGGTTACATCTTAATGTACGATGGCGGCTGATTAACGAGCAAGAAATTCTTCAAACGAGCCTTTCCGAGAATATTCGGTTCGCTTCCGTTTCAAATCCCACTGTTGACAAAGATGCCCGTAGTGTAGAAGGGCGTGAGGCACGAGAAAAATTGAGGACACTGCTAAAGATGGACATTCAATTGCTTTTTTAACTAACGCAGTTGTATTCATGGAATTGCAATTTATCTTAGTAGTTTATACTAATTTATCATTGCATGGTTATTTACATCATAGTTTATCCTCAAACTTTGTTTCGCTAACAGCGGCAACTTCTCAGGAACCAACACAGCTATGCCCAGGGCCGGCGCTAGGTGGTTCGGGCCCTCCCCCCGGAGCCTGGACTTTGGGGCCCCAATGTGTAATACATTGCATTTAACACATAGTATTTATGTAAACAAAAAAGTCGATTTGTTTTAACAAATGCTTATAAAAGCATTTTCTACAGCATCAATACAACGTATAAAGCAGACAGACTTAAGCATTTGCTATGCTTCAACCTAGGAAAATGACTTTTTCCAAGGTTTCAAAAATGCAAATGTTTTTGTCAACTCAGTCATATCTACTGTTTCAGCAGTTTCATTTTCAATAGACATCATTGCCAGACAGGCCGTAACCAGGGGGGCGAAGCCCCCCTTGAAATTTTTTAACCTCCCTGGAAAAATGTGTTGGATATAGTTTGAAACTATTGGACGTAGTTCAAAAAATTTGGGCCCCTCTCAGAAAACTCTTCACCTCTCCTGGTGTCCCAAGCTGGTTACGGGCCTGTTGCCAGATTTGTTAGCCTTTCATCAGTCATAGTTGATCTGTGAGAAACGTTCTGATTAGCCTCAACTTGCTGAAGCTCCGTTCAGAAGCACTGCGTACAGCCTTAATCGGCAAACTTTCGTCAGAATGGCCCCAAGCTCCCTTTCCATTGGCGTCCGCAGAAATTTTTCCAGGGGGGCAACGTCGACATTTTGCTTATAGTTTTCAGGTTGCTGACGATGCAATGCAAACGGTCGTTCACAAAGCGCTTTACCCATTCTATGCAAGAAGAGATTGCTCCATTTTACGGCAATAATCACAAAAAATGCACTTCATTGGCAGCAATAGCCACGTATATTGCAATAAGTTACAAAATAGACTATCTGCAGATTTTTCAAGCAGGGTACTTTTTTACAAAGAAGCAAATTGTCGTGGTCTTTAACAAAACCACAATTATGTGTTTGTTATACCAAGTAAGAATTGCCAGCATCACCTAGAAAAGAGAGCTGCATACGTCTAAGATCTCGTCCAAAGCAATCACCTTTTCAATAAATCCTTGTTTTTATTGACTTTTTCACGGTGAACGCTCATCGTCATAACCCGGACAAGCGTTCAGTCTCACACTAGCAATGGTTTTCAAACTTATCATGCTTCTCTTTACACAGGAGACTATAAAATACGTGGCTATCTGCTATCAGAACTCATTGTCTTCCTGTATTACCTGCGTTCAACTTTCGCACACGGTAAAACGCCCACTAGCCACTACCGAACTTGAAGTGCACACGTGAAGATTGTTGCCATGTTATTGTTACGCAATACAGTCAAACAGTAGAACAATCTACACGCAAGTTTCGCAACTTGTCTCTGCAGACAGGCAAAGCAGCGGACATGAGTGAACTGCAAACTCATCACTGCACAACACCAGGACAGTGAACCTGGTTCTTGTGCACTGTGGGTGTCATACCGGCAAATAAACTGTCAATGCAAGAATTAAATCGGTTAAATCGGAATTAAGCTCCTGAATTCAGGTTTGCTAGAAATTTTTGGTTCTTAGTCCCAATTTCCAAAAGGGGCGAATGACCGTTTTGCCCCCTTATTGGGGACGCCCATGCACTTTCAGTCGTAATTAAAGGCCCGTGTTTTTTGAAGGCCCAATTTCAAACTTATGTTTTATTCAGTTATCTGTAACGTACCAATGCCATGTTAATGTAATAAATCCTATAATGACAATATCAATGACGTGTTAACATCAAACAATCAAGGTTTCATTTGTTACAGTAGCCTATGCTTGATCCCGCGCAGCTGGCGCAGCAAACACGGCCCACAACAAGTGTTGCGCGGCCCAATAAAAAGTGCTGAACGGCCCACAATTGGGCCGAGGCCCCCCCTGGGCACAATGTTATTCGTTAAATACCTGGATTTCTCATTGGTGCAAAGTTTCGAGTTTTCATTGGACAACTCTCTGATCCAAGATACACTGGATATTGTAGGCGCGGGCTAGGAATGCGATTTTATATGATTGTGTACGGGTTATTCTACTTTTGTGCAGTGAAAGGATACAACAGGTCTACAACAGTGGTTTGACTGACAAGGGTTCAAGGATGCGAACCTACCCCTGGCAAGATAAATACAAAAACTGAGCCCCCATTTTGCTTATACTGTATTTCGGTATTCAGTGCTTTGTTTGGTTTTCAGTAATTTGTTTTTGCGTTTTTCGGAAGTTTTTGAACTGTTATTTTGCGGTGATTTCGGGTTTTGGTATACAAAAATCCACATCCGGATACACTTTCATTTCTAAACTTTTTTTCTGAATGTTGGCGAGGGGCCCCTTACGGTGGCCAGTGGCCCTCTTTCAGTTACGTTTCCCACCCTGGCTGAAAGTTCTAGCTACGCAACTGGTCTACAACTTAACTTTGTTGAGAAATTTTTTACTAGGCTATACTAAAATTGCTTACAATCAACGTGGATTCAGCATACGTTGCCTGCACAACAGTCAGCGTACCAAGGCAAATGCTGACAACGAAGCTATTCACAATGCATTTCGCAGTGGTTGGCTTTAAGAAGTTATGGGTCGTGTGAAGATAAATTTATTTGACGTATTAGACAAATATGAATACTGAAAGGGGAAATGTGTAAAACCAGTTGTTGGTGAGTTCAGTTCTGATGTCTCCATATGCTCTAACAAAGGTACTCAGTCAGATTTGGGGAGTCCCTTTTTGCCCGCCTCCCCCCCCCGGCTGGGGGGCACCGGCTCTGGCTATGCCCATTGCCCACCATATCGGTCAGTGATTGCGACAGGCCAACCCTACACCCATAGAGCGACAAACACCGAATTCAAGTGACTGGCAGACTACCATATTCTTTTCCAATCCAGATGGAAAAGCAGTAGGTTAATGTCTGTATTTTACCATTTTCCAATGTTCTGTAGGATTGAATGCCATAGTGTTAATAAACGATGCAGTGCAACTTAAAACAAAGACCCAACCTAAAACTTGACAGTTTCAGACAACAGTTTCCTTAGTGCCCGCGTTTGGCATCGCAGCAGTTGTAAATAATGAACATAGTCGCTAAGGAGCCGGGCCCATTTTGGGTGGTGATGAACACTCCCACGTCACAATTTTATCTTCAGCTCTTTGGGCACAGAAAAGGCATTGTAGTGGCTCTCAAAGTGAATTGGTGACGTCACGAGCTCACCTTATAAGTTTTAACCCACGAAACGTTTCTGGTAGAGAGACAAAGAAGACATTTTGAACGCGGATTTTGATGTACTTTCTGATAAAAACAAAAAAATTACCTACCACTTATAATTTGCGTTATGCTCTTGTGATTTCCCTGCGTTTTACCCAGAACCTGTCACACTGACTCCACACATGCGCAAAGTCATACCCTTCCCAACAATGTTTAAGATGTTGATGCAGCTATTTATGACCAGTAAGTTCTGTCGGTATAGTGGCTTTCCAGTCTCAAAAGTTTATATTCATTGCAAAACACATATGCTGGAAATTATTGTTGCTTTTACACGTTGTGCACAATCTTGAGCTAAATTAAAATATTCTGATTTTGAAGCTGCAAAAAGTTTGTTTCACTTCTGCCCTCTTGTCCCCCTGCAAAAAGTGGGATATAAAATGCCCTCACGTTGCGGCGTCAATCACTGCTGTCGTGCAGTTGTGACGGTTTTATCTGGATTGAACGGGTACAGTTGCACAGTCGTTAATAACAACAGCTAAAAATGCGTCCAGTTATAGTATTCTTGGCCTGGCACGTCAACTGCCACAGCAGTGGAACTTCTGCAATAGCGAGAAAGCCAGCATCAAACCCGTAAGATTTGGAGAATCGAGGTCCTATTCAAGACAGGTTAATTCCTATATTGCAGTTAGGTGAGTATCAGAAGTCGACACACATCAACTTCTTCAATTGCATTAGTAATTGTGACAGTTTTTTTTATACGAGTTACCGATTTTCTACAATAGATAACTTTTCTACTTCGCTCGAACGTACGCGTAGTAACGGCCGGCAGCAAGTAGCATAAAGCAATCTGACTTCAGAAACGAATAAGTCCAATTCCAACATCAGGCATTTAATCAATGGACTCGTCATTGTGACAGGCATCAACGTAAGAGCCGCTCTTTCTGTAAAATCGAAACATGTAAGAATACTGACCTTTTCATCCTGTCCACACCAAAAATTGGAGTAACTGCTTAGCGTGCTCAGCATGGGTGCAACCACAATTTGATCGGCGGAAATAAGATGCTGCAGTGTGTATGGGTTCATCAGAATGTTGTCAGCATCCACGTACTGTTACAAGTAGACAAGATGCGTTGAACATTTTAGGCGGACGTATTCTTTCCGAAACATGTTACATGCGAACAAACTATCACCCCACTCTTACGGTCACTCCAGCTGTGCAAGCTACCCTTGGGCAGACCTGCCTCGGAAGGACTGGATGACCCTCAACCGCCTCCGCACCGTGCGGCCCGTCTAAGCAGCAGCCTGTTTCGCTGAGGAACTCACCAAACTGCACGCGCGGCTGGGCTCGAAATACCGCACAGCGTGTTATCTACAGCTGCCCTATCATTCAGCCACAAAATGAGGGCGACGACCTGACAGAACTTAATGAAAACCCAGACCATTGGCTGCTGTGCCTGGACAATATGACATAATTTCTGCTGCCTCATACGCAAGAAGGTGTTTAAGCATGAAATGACAGTAAAAAGAGACGCAATTAAAATCTAATTCCGTCGCGGCCGAAGCAAGTACATTACGTGAGTAGCAAAACAATACTGAAACCTCATGGTCAAACATTTCCAACCTTTAAAAAACGTCCATATTTCTTTTGCTTTGACTGGCCATCTTACATAGTTTTTCACCAACACCATTGCAAATATGGGATTTTGTGAAGACAAATGAAAGTAAAGGGGGTTTCATGCAGGAATGAAAGTCTCTTCTGCAGTTTGTTCAGTGTGAAATATGAACGGAGACACCAAACACAAACAAAGCAACAGTAAACTGTCGCATTGGCACTACCAAAGCTCACGAACATAGTGCTTGCGGTACTAAGCCAAAAAAGCGACTTCAAACGCCACCTTATGAACGTTGGTTAAACTGCTACTTTACCAAATTGTTACTTTTCTAACTACCGCTATGAATCATATATAATCTTAGGGTGATCTACACAGTAATTTTGAACGAACCAGAATGTAGTTTGCCCAAATATCTCTAGCTCTCTCGAGTGCTTCTTGCCTTAGTGTCAAAATACGAATGTGGCGATCTCTTGTCCAATCCATGTTACTCTCCTGATTTGGATAATACCTTTAAAAAACAGTATGATTATTACAAAGTGAAAAAAGACAGGAGAATAAACAGTGCACAGGAACAAATAGCAGTACGGGAAACCATCTGAGACGTTGCAAACAAGAGATTGAAGATCACTCAGAAGAAAAAATATTGGAAAACGGATTTCGTACCGCACATTTCATTGTGGTTAAACAGCACCTTACCAATAACGCAACTTGTTCTAGGATTCGTGATACGCCCTAACTATTGCATATTAGTGGGCGGGCAAAAGCAAACGAGACTTCCGCAAAGGAGAAATCACACCAGATCGAAATAAAATATATTCGATAGTTGAGCGTCACATGGGAAAACAGTCTAATTAAATCGGTGTTTTTTTAAAGGTTTTCGAAAAGGTATCGTGGTGGAGCTTTAGGGTGTCAACACCACATTCCCTTCCATGTCTTAAACTTTCAACTCATTTTCACAAAAACGCAAGTTTCCGTCCAAATATACTAATTATTTGAATACGACATTCACTTTTGGTAATCAAACTAAAGACAACTTCATAAATAGAAAGGTTGGCTGTAGGCGTACATACTCATTCATTCACTCATTTTCCTGCCAGCTTTTCCTTTGGGGAGAGTCGCGGGGGCAGCAGCATGAGGAACCAAAATACCTCACGGTCAACAACGATATCAGATAGTTCTGCTGGACCCACACCAAGACGGTACCAAGCAAGGTCGATGAAGTCACTCCACCTGGTCCTTGGAGGAACTTTGAGAAGCTTTCGTGTGGGTGTAGACTGTAGCCAAAAGGACTCAGATCGCTATTCTTTCCTGAGACATTCTAGACGCATGGCCGAACTAACATAGCTGGGATCTCTCGATTCGGAGAAGTGGCTTGACATCCCGTGCTTTACGGATTTCATACCTGTGGTCTTTGTCACGAAGTGTCACACCGAGAACTATTCGCAAATAGCCTATTACATCTCTGCCGTTTATTCTTTTCACAGTATTCTTTCAGTCGTCACCTAAGGTTCATGACCACAGGTGAGGGTTGGAACAAAGACCGATTTAAAAACTAAAAGCTTTGCGGTCTTTGAAAGCTCCCGTTTTGTCACCACGGAGCAATAAAGCACACGGAGAACTGCGTTTGCTTCACCAATTCAGTGTATCAATCCCTTTGTTCCGATTTCCGTCACTCGTGAATACCACCCCTAGGTACTTAAACGCCTCCTCTTGCTGCAGTGTATTTCCGCTCACTTGCAGACCACACTGCAATGGGCGTCTAGAAAGACAAAATACCTCAATCTTTTTAGTGCTGATTTTCGTTCCTGCTTGGTCGCACACAGCAGAAAACCGATCAAATTCGTGCTGAAGACCCTGCTGAGAAGATCCACGCATGCAGTAACAATTCGCCCACAAAAAGCAAACGGTTCAACCTGCAGTTCCCAGCAGTGGCACCCTTGTCGACGCTTCTGTGACTGCCTATCCAATTCATACAGACCAGGGCTCTTCCTTTTTTTGGGAGAGGACCAAATAAGCTATTGCACAACAGTTGCAGTGCCAGACATCTTTTGTAATGTCATTTTTTCGGGATATGTTACATTCTACCAAATCAATACAACTTTCGTAAATATATTATTTTTTCATTATTGGCAAAATGTGTTTTGCGACCGGGTGAAATGGCTTCGCAAGTCGGATTTGTCCCGAGGGCTGCAGTGCGGAGAACCCTGATCGACTATGAAGAGGAGTGATGACAGCACACAACATTGTCCGAGTCCAACACCAACGCTGAACGGTTGTGATTTAACTCCGTCAACATAGACACAATCTTCTGAACAGGAATGCAGTTACTTGACGGCCAGCAAGAGGCACACGTCAACACCGTACTCCCACAACGCCCCCAAAGCTTTTCACGAGGAATCCGGCCATATACTTTCCCCAGGTCGACAAAACATACGTACAGTATCAGCCTTTGGCATTCTACCACGACTGCTCGATAATTTGCTGGAGAGCGAAAATTTATTCTGTAGTGCTACGGCCACGACGAAAACCGCACTGGGTATCATCCAGCTTTGGTTCAATTATTTTCGCGGCATCTTGGCACACACTCTTCCTGGGAGGCTTATGCCGCGGTAGTTGGTTTATCCATTCCTGTCTCCATTTTTTTGTATGGGACGATCAATTTGCTAATCTTTCGGAACCCTTCCAAAACGCCGGTGTCCTTACAAAACGCCATGTCACTCGACACACAGGAGTCAGCCAAACCATCCAGCGTTCTAAGTTCCCCTAATTTACTATCAAACTTTTCCCAATCAGCTTTTTAACCTCGAATTTAGCAGCGGCATCAGAGAGCTTATTGAAGCACAGTTCTACGGAAGCTTTCAACTGTGCAAATTCAAAACATCCCNAAGTGCCAATGTTGACAAAAAAACGAAAGCACCATGTTGAAATTTTTTGTTTGTGTAAGTCGCAGTGAAACAATGCACATTGCATCATTTATATTTTCTGACAGCTGCTTCAGTGCGGCCCACATAGCCAAAATCTCACTCCGTGCTCTCACTGTTGCCTCACTCGACAACCACTTTGTTTTGCATGCGCGCTGCAACTGCCGACCTTTTGTCTTCATTGTAGTCTGATGCATCGCCAGGCAAGCCGATCGCAACAGTGAAATAGTAAAACACTTCCACAATTGCATGAAAGTGCTTGCGCAATTTCGTGCACTGTACTACACAAATCTGCGGCAGTATAGTAAGAGGCCGAAGCGAGGCGGTGCGCATGACAATCCACAGATGCCAAGCTTACAATTTTCGCTTCCAACTTCTACGCCAGAAAAATGTGTCCGCCTATAACATTGCAACCGTCTGTTGAAATGGCCATGTGCAGGAAAACATGCTTTCCTCAAATCGTTTTACTTCAATACAAAGCAAAACCATATCTAGGCTTTCAGAATTTAGGGTGTCATTGCAAAAATTTTAGGGTGTCATTTTGACACCCAACAACGGCTTAAAAAAACACTGAATTAAATCATTCTTTTTTCCTCTAAATTTGATTTTTCAACTTTTGTGAAACGACTATTGAATTGAGATGATAAGCACGAAACTAAAAGCTAGCTAAAGTCATTACTGTGCAAATTCAAAACATCCCACAGTGCCGAAAGTCATTTACAAACCTAAAAGCATTGGTCATCGTATCGTATGTCGACCAGATTTATGACACCTCATATTTTTTCTGCCTCGCATTAAGTCACTTGTTTACTAACAGGTGTTTATGTACAGTTCGAGTCGATCTGACCGAATTTCAGACCAAAAATTCTGACAGCTTATTTGGCTGAGTAGGCTCTGACAATGCCATCTACGGATTCACAAAAGCTAAAATTCAACTTTCAACGCTACAACATCTAACGCAAGGAGTATGGCGGTAAATATATGCTAGTACAGTAGTGAAATTAATCAGTAAAACTATGCCGCTTCAAAAAAATAAACGTTCAACTTCAAGTGGTGCTTGCGAACAATTTTTTTCATGCTCATTGACTTTACTTACGAAAAACAGATATATTAACCTGTTACTCCTGAAACCATACTTTTCAGGTTCAGGAGAATGTGACCCCACAAGCCACCATGTCATTAATCAACCATGTACTTGCCATGCTTTCAAAACTTTTTCTGAAACCAAATACAAACAATTGTCGACGAATCATGTACAAATTTTACTTTCCACACGTCTCTCCGCAACAGTATGTGGCAGCAGTTGTATCATCCACATTTATAAACAGCTGAAAAGAAACGGAAAGTAAAACAGAGATTGGCAGCGTCTTCAAGCTGCCAACTAGCATGCAGAAACAACCGTGAGAAAAACCTAGTTGAAGTCTTTATAATCTACAAAGTAAGGTAAGGTGATAAGGTGCATTTACCACTCAGTGTCTGGGTATTCCACAGTTACTTCTTTATACTGGTCTTTCACTTTGGATACCCATTTCTCCAGCAACTGTGAGGATCTGTCACTATTGTGGTCTGTCACTATCCTGTAAAAAAGTACACAAACAATGAATACTTACTTGAAAACGCACCATCCATTTGATTAAGACTGCTAGTAGCTGTTATACTGAAGACAACAAGATTCAAATACAAAATTCCATCTACAATTAAAAAGTGCAATTAGAAGAAACGATATAACCTTCAACAAGCAACAACACTTACACTGGGGACCTATTTTTAGCAGGAACTGAATTCACAGATGATACTATACCACACCAAGCTATTATGTCTAGTGAAGGTTTCAAACGTGATGGATAAGTGGATACTCTTGGTGACAAGGAAGCAGGACAACAAATCAATCAAACATAATTTTCATATTTGAACCAGGGATGTGGAAGCGGCTATTTCGTCAACTGCTTCCGCTTCCAACAGAACCTGGACACTATCAGAGCCTGGACTCCATCTCATCTATGAACTTGCGGACAAGCATGACTATCAAAACCAGCAGCTTACGATTTACAACGGCACATTACTAGTTAAAACAGCGGTTCCCAAACTTTTTTGTGCGCGACCCAAATCCGNGTTTAATGAACATCTCANGACCCAAGCCCAACACATCGAAAAAATGTATTTTACGTGCTTAGGGAGCAAAAATTTTTCAAACTACTCTACAGCTAAACTTTTATGCTATCAACCATGATATTCCACTGACCTACTTACTTAACTATTGAGCTCCAACATACTCCTGTAATCAACGAATCTTAACTTAGCAGCTAATTGGCTAGTTAAGGGTAGTAGCTTCCATAGGCGTAGCCAGGGGGGCCATGCCCCCCTACATTTTTAGAAAATATAGTCATTCTATGCTTTGAGAGGCGTTTTCTAAACAAAATAGTGTTATTCGCCTAAAATCAAGCATTTTGGCTCGTACCAAATTTTTGGCTGGCTACGCCACTGGTAGCTGCGCTGCCATCAAAACTCTCGGAAAACCACTTATGATGCAATAATCTGGTTTTAATAAGACGAAGCCAAATCAAATGCATATGATGCAATAATTCAGTCTATGACGGAATTGGGAAAGAACTTGAAATATGAAAAGAAAAAAGTTCGTTTTGACAGATTTCAATAACCTCGGGGTGACCCATTTTTCGACCCTTCACAACCAATGTTTGGGCCGCAACCCATGCTTTGGGAACCGCTGAGTTAAAATGATCGCATAAGTTAGTATTTGCCAGCACGGTACTGCTACTCCGCTCTTACAAAAAACACAACCTAGAAAACTGTCTTCAACACATATAAATACAAACAGCACTTACAACAACCTGTCCTTAGCCTAACAAATATCAAGCTAAATTGCATAGCATACCGTTTAAGGTTTCTTCAAAGCGCTTTGAATGTCATACATTATTATGTCATAATAATGCTTTGAGCAAAATTCTAGAATGCAAGGTTTTGGACGAACATTTTTTCATCTTTAATAAAATGCTCAAAGTTTTTTAGACTGAGTTGGAAAACACATTTGTATAGTAATATCTTAGTTAAGTTTGCACCTGTTTAAGTTCGCATCCAAGTTAAGTTTGCACGAAGTTATGAAAACATCTGGATTAATGTTTTTAGCAATTTATTGGTATTTACAGCAAATCAAATGTGACAACTGGTCATAAAAAAACACGAAACATTATGTTGCTAAAGTTCACGATTTGATATAATTGTTCAGCAAGTTCGTTTGCTTTCAAAATGGTTAGTGAAGGTGGAAGGGGCAGT
>JGI24158J21664_10008446_pt1 | contig 13699 bp, 9 predicted proteins | sample Ectturendosymbi3_FD_21664 | JGI IMG/M metagenome (IMG submission 21664) | reverse complement strand
TTCTGGAGATGGTGGCTGGCAGGTCAGAGGTGTAGATGTTGAACAGAAGGGGCGCCAGGACAGATCCCTGTGGGACGCCGTGCTTGAGGCGTCGTAACCTGCTCCTTTGACCATTTCCAGTGGTAAGGGTAAAGCTACTATTGCTAACCATCTCCATGATCATGTGGACCATGTGTCTGTCAGGCAGCAATCGCAGCAGCTTGCAGGTGAGGTCGCTGTGCCAAACAGTGTTGTAAGCTGCTGTGAGGTCGACAAACATAGCTCCGGCCTTCTTTTCAGCTGAAACGTTATCCTCGATGTCCTGTGTCAACAGGGTGACCTGATCTACGGCCGACCTCCCGTGTCGGAAGCCCTCCTACTCCTGTAGGAGCAGTGGGTCGGTGATTGTTTCGACACGAGCGTGGATGAGTCTTTCGAGGACTTTGAAGGGGACTCACAGCAGAGATATAGGACGATAGCTCTCAGGGTCCTCCAATGGATTCTCTGGCTTAGGGATCGCAACTACTAGTGCTCTTCTCCAGATCTTTGGAACTTTGAGTTGGTGCATGCAGGAATTGAGGAAGTCGCAGAACCAAGATTTGAGAACCGACCCGGCATGGAGTATAAACTCCGGGAAGATGGAGTCCAATCCCGGGTATATTCCTGGCTTCGAGCGTCTAAGGGCAGCAGCAAACTATTCCGGCCTGAAAGGTTCGGAGATACTGTGACCCTCAGGTGTTGGAATCTTCCATAGGTTGGACAGCTGTTTGTTGACGAGGCAGCATTTCTGCTGCCGCGCCCTGAGAAGGGCGTTTGATGACCCATCCCATGCCGAACACATCCAGTACGGGTAGCAGCGGTTGCTCTCAAGTTGACAGATTTAGTAAGCATTTTGAGAAATGCCACAACTGGGAAGGCCACGTGAAGGCATCTGTCTTCCTCCCCAATGACCTTATTTTTCTAAGCAAGAATTCTCAACCCAACTTACTAGCCAGTTAGGCCACCTGTTACTCGGCATTTTAGTCATCCAATCCAAAATGACTTGTTCAACACTTGTTCCTGCCCAGCTTTCTGAACTGTTACCATGATCGATCAGCTGATAGTTGGTAGGAAAGTCAGCTTCATCTTGCCAAGACGTCCCATAGTACCGGGTGACAACATCCAGATTACTGTCGTGAACGTCAACTTCCATGAATCTGTATTGAAAATACTGAAATCACTACCTTGGTGGCAGACACATAGGCGAGTGAGATTTATATCATTTTCGAAAACTTTTATTTTGTTCATGGCACGCCTAAATAAATCTGCCTTCGAAGCATTCCTGCAAATAATTTGTCGCCGTTTGGGTAAAAAATGCAGTGGAAAATCATACCTTTTTGGCAAATTTTTGCAGTTTTGCAGAAAATCAAAAATAGTAATGTCGTGAAGCATCTTGGAACTTGAAGTACGCACACAAAAGCTCAAAAATGACGATGCTTGCAAGCAGTAGAAAAAATGAATAGAAATAAATTTATAATAAACAAACGATATGGAATGATAGTTATTAAATTAATAGAATGCATAGCAACGCTTCTAATTTGATTAAATATGAACAGCAGACCTGAATACAGTTTAGATTAACGCCGCTCCCCTCTAAGCGCTGAAACATACCTGTACACACCAGGTTCAGTACTGTATTTGTTCAAGATTAATCGCCACGATGTCACTATATCGTGAAGTCCAGGTTGATTTTCTGTGTAATCCGAATACACATCTTCATACGACAGTTCCTGAAAGCATTTTGTGACAATTGTCTTTTGGTTCAAAACCAGCCCGTAACCAGGAGGGGCGCAGGGTAGCCTTCGCCCCCCCTGGAAAAATATGTTGGATATAGTTTGAAAATATTGGGCATAGTTCAAAAACTGTGGACCCCTCTAAAAAACTCTTTGCCCCTCCGGGTGTCCCAAGCTGGTTACGGGCCTAGTTCAAAATTGTTTGGATAGGCTTTCTTAAAAAATGTCTCAAATGAGGCTCCCAGATGCTTTGCAAATATATGGCGCAACTCTGTTGTTTAAACAACAGTAGTTAGTTCAGGGCAACATCGATATCGAATTCTGGGCTTTCTACTCGTATTTATAACAGGAATGTAATTTCTTAGAATAACGAAAATAATTAAAACACTCCGAGAATTTTATCCTGTCCGCATCGCAGCAATGTTTGCATCTTTTCTGAATGGAGATTTAGGTTGTTTCTCCTAATCTCCATCTCAAACAGTACTTCAGTGTTGGTCAATGAAACATACGGCATTTGCTGACAGATTGGAATTTTGCTTTAATTTTATCAGCTGACAGTGAAAGGCGATGCTTAGAATTTTTCGTATTTTTTATCTGATAAGCAAGATTTCCTTTTTTTGTATTGCCAGATGTTACCGATAAAGTCACTAACATTGTTGAAACCTCAAGGAACACATCGCAAAAAAAATTTGAAATTTCTCAGAAAACTTTCCGTCTTGGTGTTTCTTGATATGTGGCAGCTAGGAAAAATGTTCCACACTGATAACGATTTTTGAAAACCTATCAAATTATAGAAACTATTTTAAAATGTTTCAGCTGAGCAATATTATGTAGCAAGGTGTTGTATTTTGCACCATCAGAGATGTCTGCAATTCTGCAAGATACAGTATACTGTATCAGATAATTTAGTATCTGAATTTTTGAAAATCAAAATTCTTCTCTCAGGTGTATCAAAACACTTCATCTGATTTTCACAGGCAAGTATGAAAACAGAATAGAAGTCAAGTAGCTTCACTCCACAGATGAAACAAGCAAGGAGTTAATCACAAATTTTTGATAGGAAATCGATTTCACGTAACACTACGCATTGTCAGTCCTTACATCTTGTTCTATTTGAATAACAGAATAAAAGTCATTTCTATTTCCGCACTGATTTTAGTGGACGTTCGAAGACATGGACGCTATTCTGAGCCTTACGGCTCAGAATCAATTTGGAATTCAAATCAATAACCCACGTTCATCATGCACTGGAGGACTCAAATACGTCAGCTCGGGCTTATCTGTTTGGCTCTGAAAGATCATTAGATATTTTTGCTTTTGGGACCACAACCTTAGTTTACACTCAATCAGTGCCGGATTAACAATACAGTAAACCTCGGTTAATCCGGCTTCGATTTGACCGACGATATTATCCGGTTAAGATGAAGATCCGGATTAACTGAAGATGATTGTTTCTAACCTGATGTCATTTAAGCCACTGTGGTCCAGACGCGCGGACCGAATTTTGAAGGCCCGCGAACTTCATCTGCGTTGATTTAATGCTGTGTGTGTGTTACAATAGGTATTTTTAATTAAAACAAGAATTGCATGATAACGGCATTAGACTAGACAGACTGTAGAGAACCTCTGGAAATTAGTCAGCAAATAATAGATTTTACAAACTGAAAGATCTCGCACTAAAATTGCACTCGATGTTTGGAAGCACATAATCTAAAAATAGAAATCGAAGGGTAGACGAAATACTAGAAGATTGTCTCCGACTTACAACCACGAACGCTGGTATTCATGAAGAAACGATATTTTCAGAGAAACCATTTCTGACAGACACAAAAGTTCATCAGCAAAGTTACGGCATATACTCACTTGCACGTTTTATGACTTACAGATGCTCAGCTATGGAATACAGCAGAAAGAGTCACCTAATTTTGTGCCTCCCTAGGATTTTCTGTTCAAATTTGTTTGTTTTTTTTGGTGAATCTATGTGTTTTTTAACAAACCTTATTGGCAGCCATAGATTTGACATGTATTCACTAGTAATTGGGTAGTGTTCTTTGAGTCTTCTTTTACAAATTTGGGAAAAGATTTGAGCATTTATTTAACTCTCATGGTGACCAACTGCAGTGGAGAACGGATATTTTCTAAACTGAAGGTGGTAGAATGAACAAAGGACCACCTTCAGATAAAACAAGCTGAATAGCCTGATTGTAAGTAGTAAAGAGCATGAACGTCCATGTGAAATAGACACGACCAGTCTCATAAACAAATTTGCTATGGAAAAATCAAGAAAATGCAATCCTAAGCAGTAGGTTTGCTGCTTTTGCCAATCGAATTCAACATTTATACTTGACTCCACTGTCAAAGATCAAATTTCTTGACGAGTCTAGAAGCTTAATTACTGTCTCTGTGCTGTAGTTGTGAGCTGTACAGTAATGTATTCCTTGTTGTTAAAAAGGTACTTAAATACGTTTTTGGAAGAAAATAGTATGCAGCTCATAATGTCCACCAGTTGCTATTTTGGACCAGGTTTTTCGTACATAAGAAATTCAGTGTGCCTAATGCTGGTCACATGGATGCCCACATAATTTATGCTCTAACAGTTGTTCATTTTTTTCAAGTGTATTCTGAACTGAGGGCCCCGCGCTGTTAATATGCTACAGGCCCCGCGCTACCTTAATCCGGCACTGCACTCAATGTGTGTTTGTACTTCTTGTAAAACCTCACTCTCAGATTGTCCTGTTATGCTGGAGCCAGTTAGTCTTTAGTCAATGATATGGACGGGAGGCACGGTTGATGCAAATTTACCCAAACCAAGAAAGTCCACACGGGTTAAAAAAAGACAAAAAAACACAAAAAGAATAAATAAAAGTACTGAAGCCTATTCCAAATAGCATAACACTCAAGCAACGTTTCATTCATACCTTCAAGCAGTTTTGCCTTTTCTACAGGCCTTTTATCATACTTTTCTCGTATTTGATTGAAACCAAACCTCACTGTTTACAATTGTTCTCTTGTCGGTCAGCCTAGAACATTATACAAAACATTAAGTGGTTCTAAAGTAACAATCAGGCTTTACCTATTGTAACGTATAATGATCTCAGGTTTTGCATTTTCTATATAAACACTTTTAAGGCTTCACTTAGGTTTTTCCACAGAGAACTTCCTATTTCACGCAAGTACTTCCCGCTTGCAATGAAAATACGTTTTGTATTCGTGTTACTACAAAAAATAAAAAATAATGCAAACGGGTTTTAATGTCTTTTTGAAATCCAACGTGGGTTTTTTTATTAAAAAGCCAGTTTTTGTAACAACCCTGGCTGGATCAATTGTTTCGGACTCGTTACCAACAAATTATCATTGAAAACACTTTTGCAATCTATTCAGTTTTTACTAGTGGGTCTAGTGCTTGCTGACAAGATCGAAATCTCTGAACATCTATGCATTGTAGTTTTATGGGGTACAAGCATTCGACATTGCCCACCTGTCATCCCATGCTGATAAAATCTCGGTACATCGTACTAACCTCCAATCTTGTTGCGTTAGAGGAGCCTTTAACAGGGTTGTCTCTGAGATGTTCCGCTTCTAGAAGGTATTTAACCGCGTGAAATCGAAATCCATCTACTCCAAGATTCATCCAGTACCCAAGAATGTCCTATAAGATGTTGAACATACCACAAGCAAACGGCGTCTGAACAGCTGTGAAATGGTTCGAATAACCTTCAGCACCTTAAGCAGTGAGTTCACCTTAATTCAGTGGATTTCAAAATTTTTTTATCACGACCCATTATAGCAACCCACTACATCCTGGTATTTTTGATCATTTTCCGGTCACAGATCGAATTTGAATGAAAAACGAAAAAATAGGTCATTTCGGTCATATGTCAGAAAATGTACACTAGCGCATACTGTTGCGGTGAGTTTTAATACTATTATGAGACAAATGACCGAAATGTCTCCTCGAAAAAAAACAACTTCCATCTAAAGCTTGAATAAAGTAAATGTAATACAGCTCTGTACATAAAACATCTACTCGCGACCCCTCCAAAAATGGTTCACGACCCCTCCGGGGTCGCGACATCCAGGTTGGACACCACTGCCCTAATTTAATGGTAGTTATTTTTCTAGTTTTCTATATGATTTAGTTTCCTATATGATGCGTTACGACCTGATACATTTGCTGAAAGCAGCAGCATATGGTGGAGATGGCAATAGCAGGATTTCACAATGCAGAGTCATGTGAACGCTTGTTATTTCACGAATTGTTTTCCCGGGTGCTTGGTGGTTACATTGTCGAGTCTTCATAAAAGGTGCTGAGAAGTATATGTGTAAATGTGTATGCCTATGTGTGTGAATGGCGTGGGTGCTTGATTTTTGTCAAGTGGAAAGCGCTTATTATTTACATTAAGTTTACTATATTGCAACTCCACCGTTGGTAGCGGATTACTGTGGTTTAAGTGGACTTCTTCAAACCAAAGCAGGGCAACTATCCGTAAACGCTTAGCAAGATCGCGTCCGTACCTTCCTGGTAGTGGTAGCATTTGCTCACAAAACCACTGATTTTCCGTTGCTTCTGACAAGAAAGCTGACCGAGAAACGTTATTTGGAAAATTATAGGTCTATCTAATGAAAGTGTAGGCTCAATTCGTCTATTTGATTCTGGTGTCGTTATGGGTCAGAATAGCAGAACGCAGTTCTGCATTATTTGGAAACTTATAGGGGCGCAACTATAGCGTGAGGTCTACCGCCATATGTCGCCTACCCAGGTGCAGCGTGAGGTCTACCGCGTCAGTTCCCATAGGGTGAAGTGTGAGTTTTCCATAGCGTGAGGTGTGAGGTCTACCGCCATGTGTATAGAAAAGGAAGCAAGTGGAGCATCTAAAATAGTTAACATCGATTGGGGGTACTAAAAAATGTTGCTGAAGGAGTTTTATAGAAGAGTCATTCTGACAGAAGAAGTAGCACTCGCCTTTTTAAAAGAGCACAATCTCTTGGATACAGTTGAAGAAGCAAATCCATGCCATAAATGTGGTTCTGTTATGCAGGAAAAAAGAACACGTACCAGAGGAGGAGATTTCAAGCCTGTGTTACGTTGCCCTCGAAAGGGACGTCAAACTACACGGTCTGCTCGCACAGGAAATCAAATTTTCCATTATACGGACTCAACAACAAATTGCACTGCAACCTGAGCCTTTGTGAAATATAAGAATTAATATTTCTCTTTGTATTGGATATACCAATGTCTACAGTAAAGACTCTAACAGGAAAATCTACTAATACTGTCACTGACTGGTTCAACATGTGCCGAGAAGTGTGTACATCCATAGTTTCTCACCAACGACGAGGAAAGATGGTCGGAACAACAGAAAACCCCATCCAAATTGATGAGGCAAGATTTGCTGGCTGACGGAAGTACAACCGAGGAAGGATGCTGAATGGAGACAACGCTCCTCTCTCTGAGGACAGTGACGCAGATCAAGAAAACAACAGAAACCATGCGCGTAGAATTGATGGGCCTTGGGTTTTTGGTCCTAAACAAGTCTCAGACTGTCGGTACTTTTGGGTAGAACGGCGTGACCGCAACACTCTAATCCCTATTATTGAAAGGGAATGTGCATATGGTTCGGTTATTCATTCAGATGAGTGGCCTGCTTATAGCAACCTAAACACCATGGAGTATCAGCATTCTAGAGTGAAGCACCAGCAAGATTATGCGGATCCAGCGACAGGAGCACACACACAGGCATTTGAGGGACTGTGGTTGCACGCTAAAACGATGATACTGAAGAGAATGCGAGGTGTTCGTTACCAGCTGTTCCAGTCTCATCTTGATCATTTTTGCTGGAAGGAGATGAGAAAAAATTCCAATGATCTATTTGTGTCATTCTTAGAAGATGTACGAGATGTGTATCGCTAGAATAAATGCATGGAAATATTATATTTTACCTTTCTTCCTATAATGCCGAGGTAGACCTCACGCTATAGTGCCAACGGGAGGTAGATCTCACGTTATAGTGTGGTAGACCTCACGCTATAGTATCACTCTTATTTATAGGTCTATCTAATGAAAGAGTAGGCTGATTTCTCATTTGGTTCTCGTGTTGTTATGGGTCAGAATAGCAGAACGCAGTGGATTGGTTAGCTACAAGGTAGTATGTTTATAACTTCACATTTTTGTTCTGTCGCAAACTGATGAAAAAAAAGCTAATTTAACAAAACAGTTTTCTTTCTTCAAACTCACAAAACGTTTCCAAACGTGGTTCACAAAGGAAAACTTTCCTATATGTAATCTTGCATGTTATGTTCCAGACAGCATGTAACCTAAAGTACACCTCAAAAATGCACGGTTTTCAGCATAGTCAGTTATTATTTAAGATGCAATTTCAGTAAAGTAGCATGATATTTAGAAGTAATCTTGACTGTTTAAAAAATGCAGCGCATATTTTAGTCCAATGAAGATGAAGCTAATGCAAATAGTAACGGCAGTAGGTTACAGAAATCCGATGTAAATTTTCAGAGAACATCTCACCAAATCTAGTAAATCCTATTTTAACTTTGATACGCCTCACCAGTGTTGTTGGTTAGTGATTATCTAAAAATTTACTTTAAGTAAAGGTCCAAAGTTTAAGTAAATTGCGTAATCAATCCTTCATTAAACAACCAAATGAAGAAGCTTGGATTAGGGAAATATATTCTTGTTATACTTGTTTCCAAGATCTTCGTAAGACCAGCGTGCACTGACGAGATCAATTAAACGAGAAAAGGATTGAAAAACAAGTAATTTGTGAAATAAAGACGGGATAGGAAGAATTCGGAATCTTGTGTAAATTACTTAGCACGGCATTCTTTTTCATAATTAAGTGAAAGCTGCACAACTTTCCTATTTTCACTTTGTTACCGAATTCCCCAGGTTTTCATTCAACGTGCAGGTTTTAAAAACCTACCTGGGAAGCAGCAATAATTTTGGGAGAAAGTAATGAACCGTCAAATCAGAAAAACTGTGGCCAGTAAAAAATTTTGTCAATGCAAGATTATGCGACACGTTCATTGGTCTTGTTTCTCGCATGGCATTGCAGTTAAGCAAAACGACTTGCTGTGGTATTCAAACGTCCAGACTGCATTAGGTTTGTCGAAAATAGTATAAAGAGACAGTCGTGTTAATATTTATCTCTTGTTTGTTCTCGGTGCAGAACAAACAAGAATAAAAGCGCGTTTGTGAGAAATCCATCGAGTGAAATGGCACTTCAGGAGAGATTAGCAAAACACACAAAGCGAGCATTCAGAAACCAATAGCCACTTCAAACCAGGCAAAAAATGAGCAACTGGCAGGCAGTGTTACTATTCAGCAGACTAAGGGTAATCTATGGAATAGGCGTGATTTTGCTGTCGGATCAGGTTCGCGAGCAGGCCAAAATGCTGACACCATTCCCTTCTGACAAACGATAAAGACATGTTCATGAAATGTTATTAGCATCGTATTGCATACAGAAATTGAGTTTTTAAATTGGTATTATTGATATCTCATATGGCTTGAAACGCTCGTCGCAAGCATTTCATTGCGTTTACCTTTTGAATTTTTAGCTATTACTAAAATGTTTTTTGCCCTACCAGCAAAGACAAAATGTGAGCTAAAGACATCGAACAACTACAACGAAAATGGACGCTCAAACCAAATCACCCAGGACAGAGTAGAACTGCGTCGATATACAGAACGATTGCACTGCGCGTGCCCTACTTCCGTGGCATGGTGTGTGTAAAGGCCGCAATCTTGTAACTTACTTCCAGTTCCTGGAGAACTTGTTTATTTCTGAGATTTAAATCAGGTTCTTCTTTCAGGAAAGCGTGGTAGTAAAATTGCTGTCGATTTTCACTCCATTGCCACGCTGATTGATCTGGACCATAAACACTTCTCTGCGAAAAAGCTTTACGTGGTTTACACGTTTCGTTTCCATTTTTGTCAATCAAACACCACAAATGCAAAATAGTTCTTGTACTTTNCCAAGATCGTTACTGTCCTTTGTCGGTTGCACCAGCAANGAAAATGTTTGTTCCATGAAATACCTGACAAACTGTCAGTGAATGTTTATATACTNNGTGTTGATGCAGAGAAGGTACGCAAAACGAAATGCAATTCAGTTTTTTTTGTAACAGGCTTGGCATTCTAAACGTCTTTTTTGTGTGCAACCTACTGTAAAATCTACACAGCAACCAAAACATATTTACGTAGAAACGTCCACGTTCTTCACAGCACCAGTATAATCAGCTTTTTTAAACATTTGAAAAATATCGAACCGTGCTCTCAGGAGCTCAATAAAGCAAGTTACAGATTTATAGACTAGAAAATAATATTTTAACATAGACCTGAATCAAAAATTTCAGAACTAATTCAAACCCTTTTCGCTCTATAATTTAGTCTTGATCGGGCGCTAGAACGTCACAATGCCTTCGGCAAGGAAAAATGTAAGCGATTTTGTCACACTTTGCCACATAGCAAAGCTTCTCAACCAACGCAAGTTATACGGAAAAATCTAGTGACGTTTTTGTGATGACAACTTTGAGGTATTGAGTGTCGTTACACAGTAGCGCCGCCAAGCATTTTGTTCGGGAGGAGCCAGTCAATAACGTCGTCAGTCACTGACGTTGTCTTCAGTCCGACTGTTCCTTCCGTATTTTTTCTAACTGTTGAAAATTGATATAAAGCACCAGCAAAATTTTTTGGCAATTTTTTCGGGGGGCATTGCCTCTTCGGTCTCATTCTGGCTGCGCTACTGTCACTACGGTATTTCAGAGCTTGAAGATCAATAGATTTAAACATTTCAATTTTCTGAGTTAAATAGTTACCAATTCCTTGAACTCATGTTCAAAACTAGGAAATGTTCATTTTGCCAATTAATCATGTACGCTGTCTGCACATTCATTCAGTTTTCCAGACCCGGTTATTACAAAAATATTTGTGCATTTTCAGGCGACTTGTGTTTTACCTTCGAAGAAGACAAACATGAAACAACTCGGCGCAAGCATAAAGCAAACCAACCATAGGCCCGAGTGTTAACAAATTATGTATTAACCTCAACTCACTTACCCAGTTATTGGGAATGCCATCTGATTTTCCGTTTGTGCTGTTTACCCATATGTAGTAATCCTTGTATTTTTCGTATTCGGGATGAGTCGGATTCGAACTTGCGAGAAACCAGGTGTGATTGTTGCTGGTGTGGTTCGGTACGAAGTCCATCACGAGTCTCATGTCTGTGATTAGAACAGCAGGTTCTTGTAAAGCTTAGAGATCTAAAAAAGAAATATTTTATGCTTCTTGTCACAAAAGATTATTTAGAGCAGGCGGTTCCAACTTGGGGTACATTTGCCCATCTCAAGGGGTACATTTAAGGTTAGCAATAGAAGGGAAAAATATATCGATATATTATTTACTTCCAAATATTTATACATATATCAGTGAATATTATTTTCAAAAATCATTATATGCTTTTTCTTAGTATATCTATGATTAGCCATGATAAAATATTTGGGGAAAAAGTCGTTTTATGCCATAGAAAGGAACTTTAGGGGTACAAGCTCATCTGCCTTCTTGTGGCGATGCTACACTGCCACAACCCCACAAAAATACCATCGTACAAATGATTTTTTACGAAAGGGATTTCAAATTAAGGAATAACAGGAATGCATTAAATGAGTCATTTAATTATCGCCGACACGTACTTCTCAATCGCGCACATTGGCTTTCTAGCCAACTCCACTGTTCTGAAAATTTTTTATGGTGTTACCTACATTCTTTTGAATATCAAGTGATGATACTGAGATTTATTTGATTCAGTCATTGTCTGGAATACCGAAAAAGAAATAAAGGAGAGAAGAGATTGGCATGTATTTTGTGAGTTTTGCATAGGGTACGGACTTTGCGGAAAAGCTTTGGGCCAATTTAATGACAGGAAAAAATTTATTTTGTTGCGTCTTATTCAAAGGCTCAAGGCAACGGACGCCCTTTCACATTCTTACTTGCTCAAATGGAATTATAATGAATGCCTTCGAAAGTTGAGTGGATTGGGTGTGAACGATTAGTTCATGGAAGGCAAAACTTCGTGCTACAAAAGCCTATTTTTTTAACAAATCAGAAACCATGAAAGATTATTTTAACCACAGAACCGCAACACAATACTGCTCTTCTCACTACAGGGACTGAATCAAAGAAATGTATGAAGTTTGAAATTGACAATTCTTATTTTCCTAGTATTTCAAACAAAGTGATCGAAGATGTTCATTGGCTTCCATTTTAGGGTTAAGACCAATAAAATATTTCGGACTGAAGTTATTCCAAACGTGCAGGGTGTAACGACGAAGTAGGCTACGCTTTCTGACTTGATACTGTTTTACAATTTGAGAGAGCCTGCAATTTTTGGAAAAAAACTGCGTAAAATGTGACATTAGCAAATGTGACAAACTCTGAGAATCCAGATCTAAAATCTCTTCAAACATGTGTTTTAAACCATTTCTGAAATATGCTATTTTTCAAAGATTCGCCTTATCATGTCAGTTTATATACATAATCACTGATCTTACCGTTATTGCGCATTTGTGTGATCAGATCTTCCAAGTCTTGCGTGGTTCCAAGCTGCCTATCGACCTTTTTGTAATCATCTATATCATAACCATCGTCGATTTGGGGCGAAGAGTAGATGGGATTAAGACGGATCGTAAATACTCCAAGGCCCTCTCTGAGGTAAGTTAACTTCTCCTCGATGCCTACGGCATATCAAAACCATTTGACATAACAACAATGCACAGCTGTTTAAAGAAAGTTTGGATCAACAAAGTACACCGCGAGATCAGTCGTTCTGCTAATTTTGTAACTAACCTCGCCTTTTACCATACTGTTGTGTTTGACATACGTTAACTGTAGGTAATAGACAGCTGCATGTTAAAAGATGATGCAATTTTGGCGTACTCAGTGATCCCGTTAAAAGATGCTGCAATGTTTGGCGTCCTAATTCATCCATGATGCAATTTTTGGCGTCCTCAGTGAACCCTTTTCAGTATCAGCAATAATTCTGTATATCCTAAAACCTCTGCATCGTCAGATCCGCGAGCTTACGTCGTTCCGACTCCGATGGGTGTTTTCTTTCAATATTTGCCTCGCGGAGGCTGCCCTTATCACTTTAGGTTTGTCTGCATTGCTCTTTAGTAAGAAGAACCATGGCTGTTTAGAACAACACATATGAGAAGGGATTTTTTATCAGCACAGAATTAGACACTGCTGTGTTTACAGATTATAGAGATCACACAGATTATACATTTTGGCTACGGAGTACGCATCTGCAACTCTTAAACAACACAGCGTCTTCCAAAACCTCGTCTTCCAAAACCGCTGAAACAGAGCACCTATATGGAAACGGAGTTGTGTTGCAAAGAGTAGTTCAGGAAAGGTTTGGCGGTGGTGACATAACATTTTAACCTCAAAATTGTAACAGGTTTCAATAACTTTTGCTTGAATCATTTCTTTTTTATATCTCATGTGTTATTAGGTCATAAACGGAGTACAGGTATACATAGGCGGATCCAGGGGGCTAAGGGGGCTGAAGCCCCCTCTAAATTTTTTCAGATACGGTTTTTGATCGATGGTTACCGACACAGAAACGTCCATTGGGATAATTTTTTTGTATAGCTTTTAAATAAACCATTTCTTGCACAGGGATAGGGACGAAAATATTAAATGCAAGGCTTATTTTGCCGAATTTGGGCAGTGCGAATGTGCATATTTCACTCTGAATGAAATTTCTAATAAACAAGTTTTTATATAAAAATATGGTCACAATATTATATAAATACGTAAAGTACTACCACGGATATATTAAGTAGGCCGTGGTACTACATTACATATACGTTATATAAAGCGCACATACATAGGCGTAGCCAGGGGGGCCAAGGAGCCATGGCCCCTCCAA
>JGI24158J21664_10008444_pt1 | contig 13702 bp, 9 predicted proteins | sample Ectturendosymbi3_FD_21664 | JGI IMG/M metagenome (IMG submission 21664) | reverse complement strand
CCCAATTGTCTTTGAAGTGTAGGCTGCCAAATCGTATCAGTTTTGACTTTTTTGACCGGTGCTTCTGCAAAGTTAAAACCAGGGCCTGTGAATGGCAACACAGGTGTGCTAAGCGTTTAGGGGCCTCGCGTTCACGATTTTTCCCGGGGCTTCGGTTTCATTAAATCCAGCCCTGTAGACCCCCCCAATTTTGGGCTGGCTACGCTACTGTAAGCAACTGCCTTTCCTATCAATAAACTAATAAAGCACAAAAACATAGCTTAACTACTGTAGAGCTTTCTTAATAACTGCGACAACTAGTTGCTTTACTGCTTTAAAAGCCCAGCTGCAACTGTAGTGGCTGGACCTTGACCAACGAACGATGCTGCAGCTGACTAGAGTAGACGCGTTTCGAGTAGATTCCCGAAATAGCGGCCATTGTTACGTAATAATATTGAGAGCGACGAAGCGGTGGTGAGCATTGGAACCATGGCGCTAGTAATATCGGCTGTGTTGCCCTCATTTGCCAGAGGGAAGATTCTCGTGGGGCGTGGGACTTAGCTGATGAAATAAGAAAGCTTAAATTTTAATCAGTCTGAATAATTTGCTCCCTTCTTTTTCAATTATCTCTGCTTACAATAGGCCACTAGATTTTGACGCCTCCTTGAACGCAGGAACGGATTTAGGAATCGCGGGGCCCTAGGCCATCTTAGTTTTTGGGGCCCCACGCAGGTGTAAGCTATTTGGCCGTTTGTCTGAAAAGCATGAAAGTATGCCCTCTTATGGGTAACACCCCCACAAAAATATATCTTTTGTGATTCCGACTTTGGTTCTACGATTGCCTTAGATCTTCAACAGAAACTAAAGACTTTCCAATGGTTTTCTCAAAATATATAACAATGCGTTCTTTTTTTGTAATTTATAGCGCTTTCGTGTGGTTCAGAAGTTCTCTTCATGACATTTCCGTGAATTCTAGCGATTTTTGTAGATTTCTTTTTTGGATAGCCTACATACATTTTCATGCGGGACCGTGTTGCCGCCCTCGAAAATATCGTCTACTTGACAATCTGATTTGCTGCACGTAAACTCCTTCTTTGTGGTAGCCAGTGCACATATTTTATAGACCAAACAAGCACAATACATTCAGTGGACACAGGGTATATTCATGCCATTTTCAAGTTGTCATTTTCCAAGCAATACAAAATACAGCGTTTTAACCTTCTGTGCCAGGGCTGGCCAACCAGTCAGAGACCAACAGCCACATTTATTATGTTACCGCAAAGTGCCACATCACACACGTGGGCACACATGAGCATCACCCCATCTCTTCCTCACTCAAACACGTACCTTTGCTCAGCTACAATTATTATAATGATCACACAGCAACATGACAAGAACAAAGCTTAATCGATTTACTGTCATGCATGCTATTTAGTGGGACTTCTGGTAATTGCTAAAGAGCCACATGAAACCGGGCCAAGAGCCACGTGCGGCTCGCGAGTCGCGGGTTGGTCACTCCTGCTCTATGCTATAGGCCAGGGTCTCCAAACTACGGCCCGCGGGCCAAATCCGGCCCGCGACGCCATTTCATCCGGCCCGCGAAAACATTTTGCCAATAATGAACTAATAATATACTTGCAAAAAACTCGTTGATTTGGGAGAATGCTACATATCCCGAAACAATCACATTACGTATGATGTCCGGCCCTCGGAATGTTGTGTAATAGCGTATGTGGCCCTCGGATAAAAAATTTTGGAGACCCCTATTATAGGCTAAATGGTAAACAGCCTGAAGACAAGTTTTGCAAAGCAAAGTATTGTTGCAACACCCTTAGCTAACCATATGAAGTAAACCCAATGTAGACACGTTTTTACAAGTAAAATTTACGAGGAACTGTACCAGCTGTTTTATCCAACTTATAGAGCTTCAACAAGCAATCTCTGTTTGCGAGCAATCTAGTTGATAACAACCACACCTAGTATTCAATACTTACAATATTGCGTTTCATCAGAAGTTCTGCAGTGTCTAACGTTTTTGCGAGCTTTTTGTCAGTGGAAGACTGAACATCAAGTAGGCTGAGTACTGTTCTTTCTTTATCCTTTTTTCTTGCAACCACAAGCGTAGACAGGGGGGCCATGGAAGCTACATTCCCTACTTCCTAGCATATCTTGTCATTTTATGCTTTGACAGGCAGTGTCCCGAACAAAATACAGTTGCTCGCTTAAAGCCATGGTATTTGGGCCCCCGAAAAAAATTTGGCTTGGCTGCGCTACTGCTTGTAACCACTTTCATACAGACGGCCTGCATCTCTCTCACGCCCAGCCATGTTCCTCAGTATCAAGCCTTTCACACAACCTGCACTTCTAACTTGATGTACAATCTTCCACTGACAAAAAGCTCGCAACAACGCAAGCCCGCCAGACACTGCAGAACTCCGATGAAGAGCAGTGTTGTCATTCTTATATTGCGTACCAAAAATATTATTGTATTGTTACTGTGCAGATAAGAGCCTAGACATTTGCATTTTCGCTCGATTGAAAGTAAATGTGAAGTTATGCCTCTGCGCAGTTTCGCAATTTTTAAGTTGATAATGGGTCTTCATAGGAAGGAGTAACGCGGGGCCTCCTAAAACGCGGGGCCCTAGGCCATGGCCTATTTGGCCTATGCGTAAATCCGTCACTGCTTGAACGCGCCGCCCCTGGCTATAGCCAGAGTAGCCAGTGGGTTGCTACGCCACTGGTCCAGTGTGGACGATGTTTCAGTAAAAACACACTAAACAAAATCCTCATTTACTTGTCCAATTTAGCTCATGATTATTTTCCAGTTTCCTTAAATTTCTTTAATGTAAAATCGCATTCAACAGTATTGTGAAACTGATTGCTTGAAAGATGTTTTAAATAGCACACCAGCTTTAGTAGAGTAGAAACTGGTTCAGCTAGAAAGATTTCTCTTTCTTTTAGGTTTATGGCTGCATCAAGGAAAAAATCTTTCCACATTAGCGTAATGAGTCATAACGCTGATGTAAAACTGTGCAATCTTTATCAGTTCGCTGGATCATTCAATGGTATTAAAAGTTGCAATCTATGTTGCCCACCTTTCATGTTCCATCATTTTACAATGAATTTCATTTGGTTGATGCGCTTTTTGCCAGCTTGCGACACTAGGAGGGCGAAAAATTTTCTGAGAGGGGTTCCAAATAGTTTTTATGCTATGTCTAACATATTTTTACAGGGAGAGAAAAATTTTTAAGTGGGGCTATTTACGCGCCTGAGTATGAATGTGAAGCTGGGTGCATTTGAAGCATCTATGGTAAGCTAGGATAAAATGATAGCCACCTGATTACGCTGTGAGAAATAAGTTTTTGGTACTCTATATCCACAAAATCACAATTGTCTTTTCACTGTCTTTTGCAAACTTTATAAATGCAATAACGCGTAATCCACTCAGCATCAAAATCATTTTGTCCTTTTCTGAAAAAGGGATAAGTCTGACGAATTTCTTCATTTTTTAGCATTACTGATTATCTACAATTAGTTGCTCGAAAGTACTATACTAAGCTATGTGCAATGCACTTATCATCGTATCACAATTCATCAGTGAAGCTAGAAGCGTAGCCTACCTATAAAGCAGTCAGAAGTCCACACTCTATTGCCAAAGTCATTTGAGAGACTGAAAAAGGATTTACCACTGTTATGTAACGATTAATTTGAAAGCATTCCCGCCTTTCCAGCCGAGAATTAACTCAACCAAAACATAGATTAATTCAGTCGTTCTCAAACTTTTCTGCACGCTGACCCCCAAGTAAAGTACACATTTTTTCTGTAGACCCCGTGGCATAGCCCAACAGTTACTAATACAAGGAATTGTTCTCCGTCCTACTGCGTAGCCTACTGCTGTGCTACCAGTCTAACTACTGAGGAACTGCGACACTTGCACTACAATATTGTTTATGACGTAACAACCATAATAGTTTTCATATTGTCATCACAATGGATGATTTATTAAAAAACTATACGAATTGAATGTACTTTTAAACTATTGTAACTGAGATTTGATCACCGCTCTTAATTTTGTTTGATTTGTTGAAAAACGCCGATTGCATTCCTTACCCGATTAAAAATATTTTTGAATTGGAGGCTTCATTGCTCCAGTAGATCCCAGCAGTTATTCATTGACCCCTTGGCCATTCAGTGACCCCCATTCGACCCCGTGACTATTTATCGACCCCTTGGATGGTGCAATTGACCACTGGGCGTCGATATCGATCACTTTGAGAACCACTGGATTTACTAGACAATTTGCAGGGCAGGGGCAGGCCCTCCCTGAAACTAAACTTACTGTATGAAAATGCAATATATCAGCGTGGTCAAACTACATCTGACTACGGGCTATTTTACAAAAACGCGACAACTCGCGGGTTACTTCTAATAAAATGACGTAGATTGTAGCCTATAAAACCACAGATTCACAATAATTAAAATAAAAAAAGACAAGACAAGTAAGTGCGTCATTGAAAGTGAGTGGGTCATTGCAACAATAGCAAATAGCAATTTATTACAAACCTCTATCAGTGGGATGCCTGTGGCCGAGGCTTCTCTGACACTATCGTACAGTGTTTCGCTTCCCATTCAATTTCTGTTTTTAGATTTGATTGCTTCATCATAGAAAATGTACTCTCACACATTTTGCTGACTAACGTCCAGAAGCTCTCTGCAGTCTCCAACACCGTTATTATTGCACATTTTTATTAAAAGATGTTATGCGTGTTCTGACTAAATTTACCCATTCCAGGGATGGGCACTTATTTTGGCTCGCGGGCCACTTTGATGTGGCCACCTTTAGTGGAGTGATAGACATAATTTATTTGTTGGTAGTGAGTTCATTGCGCCAGATGTACTCTTCAAGACAACGAATGCTGTGGCACCGAAAAAACACATAGGCTATCTAGTCAGGTGCCATAGCGGAAAGTTAGCGGCCGGCCGTACCTTCTAATTTGATGGCAAAGTAAATAAATAAATAAAAATGGTACACGGAAAACGTAGTATTTATTGTTCTTGTGCAAATGCACTTTATTCAGCGCAAGCAATTCAGCGATACAAATGTAACCTTATACGCTTTTCAACAAATTTCAGATTTGCAAATTCTTCCTGAATGATTCCGCAGACCACTGAAAACGCTGTGGAGGGCCACATGCGGCCCGCGGGCCTGTAGTTGGACCACACTGCAATATATCATAGCCAGTGATGTAACTGACAGGAACAGAGGGGCGAATTGCCCTCTTGGCAAGCTAAATGTAAAAACCAGTCTCCCACTTAACTTATATTTCTGTGGTTGTTGTTTTCGTGTGTTTTTCGGATTATTATTTTCCTGTGATTTAGGGTTTTCGTATAGCCATCCACATCCGGATTCACCATCAGTTCTCATGTTTTTTCTGAATGTTGGCTAGTGGACCCGTACAGCGGCCAGTGGGCCCCTTTTATCTATGTTTACCACCCTGGCTCAAACCTTTAGTTACGCCACTGATTATAGCTATGCAAAACAAGAAATATAAAAAGGAGGATATTTTGACATCTTTGAATGTCCTCGAAGATTATTTCATTTCTCATGAAAAAAATGGACATGTACTCCAAAAAGCGGACGTATGGTAGCCCTACTTAACAATGCTACTCATGTGCGACCTGTGCAAATCTGAGTAGGGCAGACACAAAAGCTACCAGTAACGAGTAGAGACGTAAGCTAATGCGTTCTACGTGGCTTGGTTTTGCATTCATTTGATTCAAATACAAGACCGACTTTCAGGAAAACACTAGGTGTAATAGTTGTTCCGTCACAATAGTAAATAATATACAAGTGAAATACTGCCGTCTGGACAACCGATAATTTAATAGCGTCTACAAAAAACTTTTCTCGCTAATAAAAATTACTAAATGGCACGCACATGTCGTACATATGGCTATACACATGAACATGGTGTGGGTCTCTTGGGCCTGGGCCCCTTGTGCCTCCCCAAATCCGGCCCTGGAGAATATACAAAAGTTTTTTGAGTAATTTAATCTAATAGCTTTTTACAAGCAGCGCTCCTACCGTGAGCAAATTAGCGAAAAAACAACAATCACAGGTTTAGACGATTCAGAGAACAGTTACTAGCAGAAAGGTAACTCAAGATAAACGTAATATAAACAATTTCTGGAAAGACAGTCGCTGGTTTTGCCGCCATTGTCTGAGACCTTACGTTATTTCTTACGACCAGAGTCAAGAAAATGGCTGTTTGGAAAACTACACTTTTTAAACACAGACCAGCCCAATTGACCAAGTGTTTTGCACTCGTTGCATGCTTTGCCTGTTGCAGTCTTGGCGATTCCAGCTAACAGCGCTGCCCGGGTAAACCATGCAAAGAACGCAAAACACATGGTCGATTACCTCTCTCATGTGTTCTTTCGAAAATGCAAATATTTGCATTAACACAATTACGAAGATGTGTTGAAAAGCTGTTTGTTTAAAAAGAAATATTATAACTTCTAGCAAGAATTTTACGTTTGATTTTTTTAGAACAGCTGAAAACTTCTGATATCTTGTCTTTTACAGTCATAATGCGCAGTGATGAATCGCAGAGTAAAGCACAATTTATCCGGCAAAGCTTAGGAGAAAATGAGACTGGTTACCGTGCAAAAAACATAGCCTATAACTTTTTTCCACAGATGAAAACTTCAAGAAAAGTCCACATTTCTTTACACTGCATTTTTATACCCTCCTGATAACGTACTGCTATGCAAAGCAATGCTAGTTCGCTACCAATTAATTATAACTTTCATGCTATGCTATTGCTTGTAAACGTAATGTTTCCTTGTGAACTTCGCCAGTAATCTAGTAAACCTTGCTAGTAAGCCTAATCAGGGCCGATGCAACCGATGCAGCTGCATTGGGTCCCGCGCCTCTGGGGGCCCGGAGCCATGGTGTTTAGGTAGATTGATAATTTTTTCCAGATACCCCTTGGGCTCGAGAATTCAGTAGAAATGGCTTATAAATCTCATTGTTATAACAAACAACGCTCTCTTTAAAACTAGAGATGAATTTCCTCTATTATCGAACGTTAGCAAACGTGCATAGTTCTCGTGCTAAGGCTTTATATCTGCGGTCTACCATGGTTGTATAGCAGGCCCGTAAGCAGCTTGAAACACTACGGGGGTAAAGTGTTTTTCGAGAAGGGCCCAAATTTTTTAAACTATGCCCAAGAGTTTTGAACTATACCCAGCACATTTTTTCTAGCGGGGGCGAAAATCTTTTTAGGTGGGGCGAAGTCCCCTGCGCACCCCTATGTTACGGGCCTGTCGTATAACAAGGATGAATGAACACAGTGACGTCATAAAGCCACTGCTCAAAGGGGCCCCACGCCTAGGTCTTGGGGGGCTTTGGTGGGCTTAGCCCCCGCAAACAAAGCTCCAAGCCCCGAATTGAAATCTGAAACACTATGAATTAGTGGAATTTTTATCAAATTTTAATGTCAAGCCCCCCTGCGTGAATGTGAAGCCCCCCCGCACAAACGTAAACGCCCTATATTGAAAACTTTATAGCGACGGTTCTAGTGAGATGTCACGGTAGTTAACATTTTTCTTACTTCTATAACAGTGGTTCTCAAACATTTTGTTGAAGGGAGCCAAATCCAGACCTAAGATTTTGTTAGAGAGCCGCACTAAAAATGTTTACGACAACTCAGTTAACACATTTTGTTTTATTGCACTGACTAAGTCTGTTACACAACATATTAGAGGTGTCACTGAAAACTTCTAAGAGCCGCACAAAGGATGCTTGGGAGCTGCATGCAGCTCTTAGAACAGTGTTTGAGAACTACTATTCAGCGAGTAACACCACGCCTGCCAGCTACGATGTCACAGCCTTAACATTTACTAAAACCAAAGAAACATCAAAGGCTTGCAGATCCATTTTTGCAATCGGGTGTCGTAACACGTAACAATCGCGTTTATTTTCTCTAAAGAGCACTGTTTTAAGTACAGCAAGTCTAAAATGGCCAAACCGTTAATATCTAGGAAGGGAGCCGGAGCCGGAGCTATGGCAATTTGAGAGGTAGTTGATTTTTAATTTGAGCCCTTCTGATTTTTTATTTGAGCTCAGGCTCTAGGCAAAATGCCCAGCCCTGGCTCCGGGCTCCGGCTCCGCAGCTCTGCACTTGAGTAATCACGTCTCAAGCAAAATCACGCGAAGCCGCTCAGCAAAATAGTGCCGGGCACCTGTGCGTAGTGCAAAAAACCTTACCGATCCCTGGTAGATCAATTGTTTTCGTGATGAGCCTTTCCCAGGGACACCCAGGAAGATTTGCGTCGCTCTCTCACGTCATGCTATTTCAAAGAGTGTCTTTTTAATTGCGGCAATGCAAGCAATAACTGGACATCACACAATAAACAATGCCCAAGCAGGGCGATATAGTGGGATTTTGTGGAAAGCTATTAGACTTGAAATCGCATAGGTTACCTGTTGATGCATGGTAACAGATTTTGCTGAAGCACTGCATGCTGCGCGGTCATTACTGTGCACGAGTAGTAATGTTACACCGCATGAACTGTTGTTTGCCTTTTCCCGTCGATCACCAAGCGGCTAAGCTCTTCCCGAATGAGTATTGCAACCAGAACCAGTGTTTATGCCAGGCGTCGGCAATCTTTCCCTAATCGCGGGCCAAAGACAAACTCTGCAAGGTATGGCGGGCCGGACTGATTTTCCATGAACAATTCGGTTCCCTTTGCTGTTTATGATGTTCTTGAAACTTGGCAATTTACGGAATTTTAATCAGATTAACTCCTGATTTTCACAGTCTATAACTAAAGCCCAAAATATGACATACAGTGCATTTATAGCAGAGTTTGGTTTCTCATATGCAATTCCTCATAAGTGTGCAATACACGAAGTTGCACGGAGGGCAGATGCGTACAATATAATACCACTAGGCGGGCCATACAGTGAATACAGCTATGTCCAACCCGCGGTCCGCGGGCCGCATGTGGCCCAGTTGAAGTTTTGTGCGGCCCAGTTTAGCTTTTCGCTGTAGTAAAAGTATCCTACTGTATATACTGACAACCNGTCCTTATTTTGATAATCTTGAATTTGACATTTTTGATGCAGGTGGTCATCAGTGCCAATTTATCACGTCTGTTACCATTGCAGTTAGGATTCCAACGCTTTCAGTGCATTAGCTTAAGCTAAACTTAGTTTGTTAAGATCAACGTAAGTCATTCAACGTGCGGCCCTGGTTGAGATACTGACATAATTTTTGGTTCAGTAAGCCATTTGGGTTGGACGTAGCTGAGTTAATACAATTTGCAAAGCGGCTGTGGGTCGGATGATTGTGCTTGGTGGGCAGAATCCGGTCCGCGGGCCGTAAGTTGCCGACCCTTGGTTTATTCGGCTCTGAGCTTTCCGAAAAACTTTTGCAAGTCGTTCCAAAAAGGCTTATGTTACAGAAATGTAGATTGAAAATACATTCGTTTTTAGATTTTTATGTTGCGCCTCTCTGTAACTGGGTTTTGCGATATGAGGGTCATACAAAGAACAGGTTTGGTCACCCCTGATGAAAGCGTGCCCTGTCTAGCAAGTAGTGACAGTCTTGTGGAGGAAGTAGACTTGGTTAAGGCGTAGGTACGTGAATTTTAAGCACACACATGCGAGGAGGCAGAACGTTCCATTGAAAGTGCTGGCGACATGTCCTGAAGTACAAAGTCCATTGGCGATCAGCAATCTCAGCATCAGCAACTCGATGCAGAAACTCAAACACTGCCATCAGCAGAAGCTGCGAGCGATGTGGGCAATCAAGCGCAAGTGTTATTTTCAGATACACCAAGTAGCGGTTTGGATGGTTGTGTTGAAACGCCGGCGCCGAGGCTGTCAGCAAGACGTACAAGAGGTGTTGCACCAGACAAATACGTGACTCCAACTTCCCTTCAAAAGGACAAAAGCTAATGGACTAGCAACACGATGTTTTCTTCCCCAAACATCTTTCTGTAAACATGATGTTCTCTTACGCAAAGAGCAGGATGTTTTCCTTCCGAAATTCGGTGCCTTCCGGGCGATATTTTGGCACTAGCAGCACGATATTTTCCTCCTTTAAACGAGCAGCACGATGCTTTTCCTTCATACGATATATTTCTCTCTAAAACATCATGCTGCTGCCAACCACCGGGGATTTGGGCTCGGTCACTCTTAGCCGTTTGACAATTTCACACAAAAGATTTTAGTTGACAAATATGTGCTGAGAATATTGCTAAAGTTGAAATTACCCAGGATATTGTAAAGGTCTATCGTTTGAACTGCTTTCAATAATTTCAGTCAATAATTGCAGTTTTAATGTCAACACTACAATATATACCATGCAAATACCACTTAAATGCTTGTTGGTACAACGAAAAGCAGCAATCACTATTTTTAGCAAAAATGAAAGCCATACTGTGGCGGTCTTTTCAGTTTTAGAACCAGTTGCCAACCCAGATAAAAAATTTTTGTCTGCGTAGATAGTATTTCTACCTATAAAAACTGTGAAAATAAATTAGCGTTTTTCTTTGTGTACGAATCGACAATCATCGTGAAAATTACGTAGGGGCTGTCGAACTGTAGTTGGAAAAGGCTTCCTGAATCGTCAAATTGTCTCTTCGCTTTGTGTGGAAGAATGAAAGGCTTGTTCTGGAGGAAACAAGGCTATAATCTCCATTAAAATACTTTTGCTTGTGAAGTGGTATATTTAAAAGACAGCAATCTACCAATTAATTCACTCAACCAAAAACTTGAGCAATCTTATGTTTGTGGCTTTACGTGTGCTGCAAGAAAATGCAGTTGTTAAAATTGCCTGCATAAGTCACTTTCAGTTGAATGTAGTTTTTATGACAGCATGTTGTTCAATTATATTTTATGCTCCAAATACCAAAGCCCTGATTCATCATTTTTAGCTTTTGCCACATGTTACCGATGTTTCTTAACTATTGGTAGTATGCCTCACAATCGTACAGGAGAAAAATTGTTTTGCAATTTTTTAACTTTAAGCCGTCAGCATTGCAAGAGAAACACGATATATCTGCGGCAAAAACAATAGTGAAGAAAAGAAACTGCGATTTCATCTTAGTAAGAATGGTAGAAAACAAAAATATTGCGGAAAAAAGATTTTTTCATGTTCATCAAGGTATATAAAAAAACAAATATAAAGTTGTTTGATTTTCATCTACCAAAATACTAGATATTTCAAACAGAAGTGTTGCAGTTTTTGTAGTGAAGATATCCAGTTAACCTTGATGAAGAACACCTGCTCATAAATGAAGGAAACAAGAGCGAGAGAGGAAATACACTCTTAAAGCAAGGACTCTACATGCACAAGCAACTAACCAATAAGGAAATCACACAAAAAACTGACATGACAAATAGAAAAACTAAAATCTGCACTGTTTGTTTTCTCAAAAAAATTGAGTAAAGCAAAAGGTTCAAAAGGCTCCTAAACTTTTTTCAACTTACTTGCAACCTTTAAGTTCCTTAACCTTTGCATTGGGCTTTGCATTTGTCAAGTTGCAATAACCAAAATGTGACATTTACATCAGTTTTTGATCGCTTTATAGGCTTGTCGGTTCTTTCTCTTCTTGTTGGAGATTACCACGCAATCAAAGACAGACAAAAAAATGACAAAGAGAATTACTACTTTGGTAACGGCTCCATGTCTCCGGTAAGTTTAGATAACAGAAATATGTAACTTGTTANCTTATGATGCAGCATGATTCGTTGTCTACCTCGGCAAAACCTTTTTCCTCAAAGCGTTTTATGAGTTACGAATTATNAAAAAGCTCACGTTGATTATGCCACACAATAGCTTTTCAGAACACATGGTAAAGAAAACCAGTTTGATGAAGAAAATGTTACAGAACGTAAAGTCTGTTGTTTTTCGTTCTAACTGTTTTACTTAGACAGTTTCTTTTTTTAAGGAAAACGTTAGGTACCCGGTATGGACCTGTAGGGACCCGATTTCTCTGATTCCAGGGACCCGATGACAATTTCCTCGGCTTCTAGGGACCCCAATCGGGTCCCTAAAACACCTTAAAAAAACCTGACATAGATGATTCGAACGTGTCGGTTGCACAAAGAAATTGCTGGTCCGCGGTATCTGATAACTTCATCTTACAAAACTTTTTTTCTCTAACAGAAGCCAAAAAAGTTTTTGACAAATTATCTTTATTTATAAAGAGGCATGACATTTTATATTAATTAATCCAATCGGTTTTTGATTTCAGAAAATGACACGTTTAATCAGAGTGCAAAATCATAGTAGTTTTTTAATAGGAAGTAAAGTGTTCACATTACTGGTTCAGAGAAAGATGCTGCAACACACTCACCCTTTTAGCGGGAACTTCTTACAGTACATATATATATATTATAACAAGGATTTTATTTGGGTATGCTTGCAAAAGATAGGTAATACCGTAAATCACAAACACTGGATTAAACACCAATAGTCTACTTCGCCAAGTGAAATGCAATAGTGTTTTACATTTTTCTAGTATATTTTGAAAGGAATGATTCAAAAAATTTNCATTTTTGCAGGACAAAAACATGGCGTTGTGATTGTGGACAAAAGTACGGATTCTTCACCCATTTTGTTTTAGAAAAATGGATTTTGATGNTAGTGTCACAGTTTGCATTGTATAGGTGAAAGTTTGTATCATACGATGAGTGGCCAAGTGGTTAAACCAGTGCTTGAAGATCGCCAAACTTTGAAATGAAATTACCAGGTTTCGGAATTGCTACTATTAGGCAAATGTAATCAGTATGAAGTATCAACTCATGAAATTAATTCTTGCTCAGTAGTTGTGTCCACATTTGCGATAACTGCACTTTTTGTGTAATCTCCTGTGAGCAAAAAATAAAGTAAGTAATGTGAAGTCGACTTTGCTAGTTTGAAAAAACGGTCATAAGCTATGTTCTGTATGTTTCTCTGTAGGGATAATAGATGGTTTGCAGACAGATAAAAGCTCCTACTATAAGTTTGTTGGCGTGTCCAAATGATTGTCGCAACTGTTAAAATCACGTTTTCTTTAATNGTTTTTAGATTCCTGTNGGGCTGTCAATGTCTGTCACTGTTAAGTCTTCAATAACCATCATTTGGTTATCCAACCGAGTCGTATGTATTCGGCTCCATCATCCTGTGGTACTCTGCCTGCGGGAGTCATACCGATGATCTTTGCTTGCTTCTACTACATTCCTCTGATCCGTCGGTTACGTCTTTCGTCCATTTTTGAAATAACTTGCGCTTGTGTTTATTAGGCCTACATCCACTTTTAAAAGAATATTTTAAGCAACTACATAGTTTGCAAAAACGATGCAGGTTCCATTAATTAAGGTTGTTTTGTTTTGAACAGTACTTGGAGCGACGCTTCCACAAACGAATCCGCTGTTTGGAATCTTTGATATCAATCTTCACTCTGGTAAATTTTTACTGTGTATTAGATTCTTCTTGCAGTAGACACAAGTAGGTTTAAAATATGTTTTTCATAATTTCATTGACATTTAGCTCTACCGGCTTTATTTGATATTGTTCATGTTCCCAGTGTCAAACGGCATCTTGTGGAAAACTTATTTATGGGTATAGACCAGTGTTTCTCAACCTTTTTAAGACACGGACTATTTTCGGACCAGTATAAACCTTCGCGGACTCAAGATAAACTAAGGCTACGAGAATGATACAAA
>JGI24158J21664_10008443_pt1 | contig 13702 bp, 9 predicted proteins | sample Ectturendosymbi3_FD_21664 | JGI IMG/M metagenome (IMG submission 21664) | reverse complement strand
GTTCGAATCAGCTGCTTTTTGCGAACCGCTTGATTTAACCCGGCAGCCAAAGTGTTAAGGAAGATTAAGGAATGCAACTATTAAAATTTTTTTAGGCCGATCAGTATACTGGTGGTCTGACCCTACCAATGCAGTTAGGATTAGAATGCTTTAAGTACAATGACTAATTCAGTGTGGAGCCCTGGTTATAATAGTAACGTAGTTTTTGGCTCAGTAATAAGTAATTTCAGTTGGACACAGCTGTTCTAGCTGATGCTTAGCATTTTAAACAATTTCTTTTAACCATACAGTCAATACAATTGCGGTTACAAAGTGATTGCTCAGATTCTCACTGTCTGCGTCAACTAACTGCATTATACAGTGGGGGCACCAATTGCCAAACAAGCCAAAATATTTCACTCACAAATCAAATGCTCTTCATTTACCAGCCAACCAAATTTCAGCATTTATCTTGCTTGAGAACCTGTTTGTTACTTCTATTTTCTTAAGGCACTTCCCAAAGTGTACCTGCACTGCTTTGTGGCAAAATGACATCCTTTACCTCCATAGCGGTATTTGTTGTCTTGGTGCATTATTTCTGTGGCTTGTTCTGCAAATGTTGTTTAAATTTTAATGTTTGTGCATAGAAATTACAAATGTCAGGCATAATTTAACCAAGATTGAAGAAATACTATGTAAATTTTTCTGAGGCTCCAGACCTAGTACAAGCCTGCTTTTGTTACATATGTGACAGCTGGGTTGTTCTATGCCAAATGAGCAAAAATTTTTTCAAAAATTACATCAATTGTTTTGCATTTCAATGAAATGTGGCACATTTGTAGATCTCATTGAAAAATTAAGAATGCAAAAGAATTTTTGAAAAACTCTCATTATTGGAGCTATGGATCAATTTTCAGCCATCTCATGTGATCTGAGGCTGAGAAATTGGAAATTCAAGCATGTTCATTAAAGCATAATAAGTAAAAATAGTGTTTTTTTAAAGTGATCATAACTCCAGACATAATGGGCTTTTTCAAAATTTTTTTGCATTAATTTTTCAGTGAGATCTACAAATGTGCTAAAGTTTATTGAAACTCAAAACACCTGGTGTTACCCATTTGCTTATTTGGCATGGAATGACCCAGCTATACTACTTGGTGCCACGTTAATAGTGCAGATACAGCTAGTCCCTGAGAACTTATGAGTTGGTTTAGTTAAGTTTCTACTGTCAACGCTAAATGTTCCCCCACTTGTCCACCTCAGTGATGTAGGTGTTAAGTTGGCTGAGCAGGTCAAATGGCTTTATTTTTTCATGCCTTGTCAAAGGATAACAATGACAGTCAGAAATAGGTGAAATCACTTGTGTTGCCAATAAGTTCAAAAAGCATGTTTGCTCAGTGCTCTATTGCAGTTTTTTAATGTTTTGTACCCTGCCTAGCTTATGCCAATGTATGCTTTCAGACTGTAGTACACATACACACGTTCTGGTTTATATGAAACACTTCTGAGGTGCGTACAACAACACATAGCACATTTTAAAATACATCCCAAACATGTACTCGCCCACATCAACTTCAATACTTTTGGTAAACAAGATGCATCTTCAGCTAACCTTTTCATCTGCTCACTGCAGTTGTCTGATGCTTGTTGCAATTCTCTCTCTCAGTATGGAACACTTGTCACTTCTGTATGAGAATGTCCGAATGAAGTTGTGCTGGTGCAATGTTTCAATGTTCTTTCACCTTCAGTGTTGTCTGCGTGTCACCTAACAGCGACTTTGTGACATGTTGCATTTAGGCAATTTGCTATTCTGTGGTTCTCTAACCCTTGACATAGAATATGATTCTGAAACAAGCAAATAAATAAGGGCAGTGGCTATAGATATGCCTGTGGATCTTGAAATTTGAAGTTATTCATACGCCACCTGTGATGTATAAGTAACGCATAACTTGTAAAGGTAACACGTAAGCCTGAAAAAAAAGTAAAGTTGACAAGGTGAGAGTCGAAACGAAATCCATTGGCATAGCAGCTGTAACGCATAACTGCTACACTATGAGACCCACACAAACTGACCCTTTGTCCCCACTGACTGCAGACCAAGTTTTTATTTTGTAGGATGTGTTCGGTAATACACACATTGTATGCTATGAACACAGACATGACTGAGGATGAACAGGTATTTGATTGAGGCTGCGCACCAGTAGTACTTGCCAGAACATGCACGTTAGGTGTAATCTAAAATTAGGCAAGTGTTCGTAATTTTAATGTATATGAACATTTGTTTTGTTCGTTCTTCATACAACGATGGTCTTTAATCAAGTCAACAGCATAAATCAACTGCTTGTCAAAAACTAATTGCATTCAGTCGCATGCTTCCTGCTCAAATAAAAGAAGTTGGTTGTGCTTTTTTTCCTTGTTGATATGTCAACATTATGCTTACACAGGTTTAAAATACCTGAGCTACAGAGCTGATCAAACCCTCTGGAATTTGTGGAAAGTCTTGTATTTTAGATTTGAAAGAAATATTGAACAGTTTATTTTTTGTATGTGACGTCACAGTAGGGTTGGTCATTCCATGTCAAATCACCCAAAAAAAGACAATTCTAAACACTGTCCTTCCAGAAATTAATGAAATTTAGCATACATGATGGTTTCAACCCCCAAGCCTCAAATCCAAAATTCTTCATTGATTGGATGATCAGTTTCCAAGATATGGGAATAATTTCTTGTAAATTTTGAGAGAATAAAAAGAACACGTAACTTCAAATCACCATTATCTTTTTAACTAGTGGTTCAAATGGGGAAAATAAGGTACTGTATTTATTCGAATATAACGCGCACCCTTAATTTTTGAATAAAAAAACTGTTGACATGTGGCTGTAACAAAACATTTATTGCTAACATATGGTACACTGGTAAAGCAATCTGCCAGTATCAGTACAATTCCCAAATGAAATTTACAATTTAAAACCAGATTCATCATCAGATTCACCAAACAGTTGTTCGAACTCTTTTGAGTTACGTTTATATCAGTGTCCAAAAAAAGAAATAAAAGTAAAGCGTGCTGATGAAAAAACTTGTGTATAACACGCACCCTTAATTTTTGATAAATTCCGTACAAAATTTTGCGCATTATATTCGAATAAATATGGTGGTATCTTTAAAGGGAAAAAATCCAGGAATCAAAATAATTTGGGTAAACTTTGGGGTGATGACCTTTTGACGGATTTTAAATTGATCCCATGTATCAAATGCTGATGACCATTGGATATCGTGGCCTTTTTTGTTACCAACAATGTGTCAAGATCTGGAATATGTACTATTTTTCATTTATGAAGTACAGTAGAATTTGTCACCTCAAGGAATTAGAAAAAAGTGATTTAGGTGAAGTGACAAATTATGCAAACAGGGTGTAAACTCTATATCATAGAAGCTTGTATGCTTTATCATAGTGACTTCACTTGTTAACATAGTGCCTTTGTTTGCAGTAAAATACAAGTTTATGACGTTATGGTTGAATACAATTAATTCTCTATTTTATCTAAACTTCTTCATTTAATCTAACACCTTTTAAATCATTAAACTTTTTTGACTTTCTCCATTGTCTCAATGGGCGAGTCTTTTAAGCTTTTGACCAGGTCTGTGGCGCTTACCGGACTGGAGAAATTCCTGCGCAAAGCCACGTGCGATCCAGGTATTTTTGCGCGAACCACTTGAATTAACCCAGATGCGAAAGTGTTAATGGATACAAGTTCACCATACCTTTGATGTTTTGCTTGACTTTATAGCGTTTCTTGCTCAAATTTTCTGGGTTTTTTTACCCACACTTCGTTTTTTTTGGCGATATATTTTGAACCAGAAGGTAGAAAACCACTCAGAGGCTCATAATCTAGTTTCCAATCAACTTGAGTCAAAATCTCACTACAGAGCATGATGACCTTGACCAAAATGCCTAAACCTATGCCACTTATGAAGTCACTCACAAAAAAACAACCTAAAAGTTATTTTGTTTTTCTGCAGCACTGATTGTTGTGGTTGCATCGTTGATGGTATTGCAATACTTTTGTTTGGGTGAGAGCTAATTTTTTTTTTTTTCAGTTTCGAAATGGGAAAGAAGAAGAGCAGTCTCGCAAACTTTTTGTTGGGGGCCTATCTTTGGATACCACCGATGAGGATATGAGTGAATACTTCAAAGCATATGGAACCATTACAGACTGTGTTGTTATTAAAGATAGTGCTACTAGTCGATCCAAAGGGTTTGGTTTTGTGACATATGAAACGGAAGAAGAGGTATGTGCAAAGTTTTATAGCCAGTAGTAAGGGTTTGCTTTGCTAACATAACCCATAGCACATCTTACCATTATTGCAAAAGTGCAATCTTAGCAAGTACCAGATTGTGCATTGAAGATGTTTGTTTGTGTGTTGAAGAAACCTTTTTTTACTGTGGTTGTACTGTGCATTTTCTGTTTGATAGGCTGACAAATGCATGAAGGAAAGACCTCATAACTTGACTAACAAGCAAGTCGATGTGAAGCGAGCAGTTTCACGAGAGGTATATTCTGGTTCTGTTACAGGCTGTGCTTGAGTTTTAACTTTATTTCCATAATGGCTGTATTCGAAGTAGATTTGCAGCTAATTGAATACGTATACATGAAATGGGAATTATTACAAAGTTACATATTTTACAAAATAAGTTCCTGTCCTAAGCCACAAAACTGTCAGTCCTCAACAGACCCTGCTTTTCACCTGTCATGATTTGGGCCATTCCAGCTTTAAGCAAAGTTTTCAACATAGAATAACAGCTGCATTTTTTCTTTGCTATAACATGTGTTTTTGTAAAACTCTTATTACCTTGGGCAGGCAAGTTGCTGTAATAATTGCAAGCAAGCTACAAGTCACTTTCTAACCATTTGTGGGAAATACACAGCAGTGGTTCATATCCAGATGTTAGATGTGTTGCTGGTCTAAGCATGGTCATAGTTGCAGAGATGTGACCAGTTCAGTGCTTCAGTTGCCAACAAGTGTGATAAAATGTGCTTTTTTCAGGAATCTATGAAGCCTGGAGCCCATGTTCAAGTCAAAAGGGTGTTTGTTGGTGGAATCAAAGAGCACTGCACTGAGAAGCAATTACGAGGTGTGTTACCAAAGCTGAATCTCCAATTTTGTTGCATCGTTCGTAGTTGGTCTGTGTGGCTGGTTAACTGCAGACCATATCGTTTTGCATAATGTTTATACTCTTCTGTGCTAGATATGTTCAGGCAGTTTGGAAACGTTGAAGATGTGGAGCTGCCTCTGGCTAGAGAAACACAAAAACCAAGAGGTTTTGCTTTCGTCACTTTCGATGACTATGATGTTGTGGACAAGTTGGTTGGTCAGTACAGCGTGCTTCTGTTGTTTGTGTGATTTTGTAGTTTCCTGCCAAAAAATCATAGACGCTGAGTTTGAAATTTCTATGGTAGTGTGAAATCTATTACGTCACAAAATATGAAGACAGAAACTGCTATTTTTCTATTCCATATTTGTCCGAAAAAGTTTCAATGAATTTCAGAAAAAAAGTGAGAAATTAGTTAATGTCACATTCCCGGCCAGAATTTCTAGACCGCGTCGCAAGCGCGGGCGCCAATGCAAGAAATGAAATAAGTTTATAAACCTAGCAAAGCATTACTTCAATTATTGTTCCATCAACCATGTAATGCTTTTGCAGCTAAAAGACACCACTTCATGGACGGCATGCGTTGCGAAGTGAAAAAAGCTCTTTCCAAAGAGGAAATGGAGAAAGCAAAAGCAAAAGGTTGCTGTTGATTGTAGTGTGACAATAAAGGATAAGTTGTTTGGGGAGATTATCTGTTAACAAAGTTGTTTTTCTTCTCAGCTGACCAAAGAACGCAGCAACAACGATACGGAGGCGGCGGAGGTATCTTTCTTAAACTTTGTGGTTTCCCCCTCACATTTTTTGCTTTCGTTGCGTCATTCAAATTGGTCCTTACTGAAAAGTGGCCTGTCCTTTAGTTGGTTGGGGACCTCTGCAAGCAAAACTTATGTCACTCGGCCAATGGTAGAAGCAAAAGAAAACACGCTGGTGGTGCAAGCTTCATGCAGTATTCTGTCATGTGGCGTTGGTCAGCTAACTAGAATTTAGCTTTGTGTCAGACAAAGGTTAAAGTAGAGCTCGACCGATAAGTTTTTTTTGGGCCGATACCGATGTTTTTTAATTTTCATTGCCGATATCCGATATTTCTTTGTATTACTGAAGCAGTAACTATTTTGCCTCCCGAGGCAAAATAACCACTCCTAGAGCTGTTTTGCCTTTAGCCAAACATTTTTAAACTATAGCTGAAAGGTATTATTGTGCATATTTTCTTCCGGCCACTTAACAAAGAAAATAATTTCGCAAGATGCAATTATTTTATGAGGCAAGATATACACTCCTGTTTTGCCTTGAGGCAAAATAAACACTCCTGGAGCTATTTTGCCACCAGCCGAACATGATGGCTGAACTGGTCACATGACAAGTTCAGACAGCTTTACTGTCTCAGTTGACTGTGACATAGGTAAATGGGCGACGGAATAAAACCATCACTTCACTGCGATGGGGAACCGCACAACATCGAATTCTGCGCAAACCTGGGTCCTGCTCACTGTGACGTAGGCACTTTTTTAATGAACGCTGAACGCGAGGCTGTACAGGCTAGAGAGACCTTGGTAGAACAGCCAACCAACACAAACGTACGTGACCTAGTTTGATCGCGGACAACCATCTACTTACTGCGCCAAAACCTACGTGCGAGTGTTACGTCATAGTGCGTTTTGTCGGGACTGTTCCACAACGGTCTGTATGCGTGAAGGCTCTGTGCGCTAGGAACAAGACAGCATTTTAATCAATCAGGGTCAGCGACGAAGTATCAACTTGGGTGTTTCTGAACGTTCCATGCAACGCCACACTTTTTTTATGAACAAATATTGCCGATATATATCGGCGGAATGTTGCCGATACGATACATCGTCATATCGGCCGATATATATTGGTGTGCCGATACATCGGTCGAGCTCTAGTTTAGTTTAAAGCCCAGGTTTGTGATTTCCTAGGTGTTGTAAAATCAAGCATTACATTCGTAAGACATTTCTGGTAGTTCTTTCAAGATAGATTTGACGTTGCACTCTCGTCCTGTTTTTGTTTCAAAAGTGTTTCTTTTCTGAACTGCCACTGTTTATTTTAGGATACGGAGGAAGTGGCGGCGGAATGGGAGGGGGCAGAGGAGGCGGTGGATATACTAGGGGCAGAGGGGGAGGTGGAGGAAGTTATGGAGGTCGTGGTGGGGGACGTGGTCGTGGAGGTGGTGGATACGGCGGGGGCGGATATGGTGGTGGTGGCGGGGGAGGATATGGAGGTGGTTACGATGATGGCTACAATCAAGGTACTTGTTGAATGTGAAAATTGTTATCGCGTTTATCTCATCCCGTAAGTTAAGTGTACTCTAACACGGGTTTAATTTTGTGTTTTTTCACGTCCGTTTTAAAGCTGCTGTTTAGGTACATTTCTTATTAATTCCAAAAATAGCCACTGGTTTCGCTGTCACAAACCGAATTCTTTTTTTTCCATTTTTTAATTGTCTGAAAAAAATTTCAGTCAATGTTCGAAAAAGTGTATACTGTTACGGCCAATTTTAATAATAGTATGGGACAAATGACTAAAATGTCCCGGCAAAAAAACAGCTTCAACAACCAAGTTGTCGAGGTGTAGAAAATGGTGATTATGCCTTTGTTAAATACTTCATGACGTTGGTGCTCCTGCGTCTCTCACGCGCTCGTTCCAACGCAGGTTATGATGGCTACGGCAACGACGGCTACGGTAGTAGTGGCGGCGGAGGAAGTAGGTTGACTATTTGTATTAGATGTTTATGAGTTGCTGTTGTCACTAATGATGAGTTTTTACCGCCCCAGTCTGAAAATATATGTTGATTGGTCGCTACTGACGTGATACACACAGCTCGACTGCATCTTGTCAGTAATTGCTCGCTTCAGGTTGTGTTTTCGCAATCCAATTAACTCCCGATACGGTTTTTAAGGTTACAATCATGGCGGCGGCTACAATGATTATGATGACTATGGCAGCAGTGCTTCGAACTATGGCCCGATGAAGGGGCAACAGTATGGCCAGCGAAGCTCTGGGCCGTACGGAGGTGAGTTGACAATGTTTGGCTCAAACGGGCAAAGAGTTCGCCCGTCGAGCCAAAAGATGGTGGTCTACATTTCTGTGATGAACTTATACCGCCCCAGTCTTACTTCACTGGTGACTGGTTATTTCTGAGACAAGATTTTTTTAAATATGAACACTGTGACCTTTCTCGGTAGATCAATAGGCCTGATGTGACACATTCATCCAGGGACTGCGGCCTGTTTGCCGGGGCACGCTGTGCGCGCCTCCTGGGTAAAGAATTTGTCTTATTCAGGTGGATACGGATCTGGGGGAGGTGGCGGCGGATACGGTGGAGGCAGCGGTGGTGGTGGATACGGCGGTGGCGGTTATGGCAGTGGAGGAAGCGGTGGCGGATACAGTAGTGGTGGTGGATACGGGGGTTACGGTAGTGGTGGAGGAGGAGGAGGCGGTTACGGTTCCGGTGGTGGTGGATATGGTGGGAGATACTGAGAAGATTGTCACGCGCACGCTGTACAAAGGTAAGGCCTGTTTGTACATTCGTTACTCCCGGACTTCCTTTCAGTTTGTGACGCACAAAACCCAGTTAACACGCTTTTGACGAGTAAGTTACCAGCTGGGTCTCATAGCTGTATTAAAAGTCGCCATAACAATGTTCATTAGCATATATTTGAAGACATCCTGACCGAAATTACCAAAATTTTTGGTCGTGTAATAAACATTTCGGAATATGACCAAAACAAAGACCACGTCACCAGACAGCTTACGGACGCCGTATACGGTGGCGGAAACGTTGCGCGTGCAATTGCTGGCGATTGAGTGCGGTGTCTCATGCGCTTGGTTGAGATTGACAACTGACGGCGGAAGTGGGGGGGTTCACATGGTCGTGAGCTGGGTTGTGTGCGGTTCACAGTCACGGTGGCTCACAACGTGTGAATGTGTATCATTCTGTGCTATTTCGAGTCGCTCGAAAAGTAAGAATGTGTTAACATGTTTCCTCAAACCGAACGCGCTGTGCCGGAAAGAGCAATTGATTGGCCTCTGACCTACAAATTGGTGGTTCATGTGCATTTGCACTATCCTGCGATTGTTTTGGTTGCGAGCCACATGTGCCAGTGCTGCTGTAAGTTCGGCAACACCTTCGTTTCTCACTGCTTTGGCGTTGAGTTGCTACAAAATGCGCCCATCTTTCATACCTCCTATGCAACGTCTCGAGCTCTACCTCTTTTGCTCGTTTTCTACCCTCACAGCAATGTTACTATTGGGTAAGTATGTAATGCAATAGGCTGCTTAATCTTAGTAAGTTATTTCGTGTGTTTCTTCGCCCATTTTTGTGTCTGGCAGCTTACTGCCGCCCGTAGAGTTATAATGCAAAAAGTCAATTTGGTGTTAAGTGCAGTGTAAATGTCCAATTAAGCCTGTGGTACGAGTCAAATGCGTCGATAGTTATTGCCAACAGTCCTTTGCGTTATGACCCCGTANATTACATGTTAAAAAGGCTTTATCCTGCCTAGCGATGAATTACACTCTCGTTGCGTTGTTATGAAGACTNTGAGGTGTTTGTGCAGTGACGTGTCTCTACGTGACGTGCTTTTATAGCGGCTTAATGTTCTTTTTGCAGGTAGGGTTAGGGCTCCGGCGAGCGAGCCTAGAACCAGAGCATAGGTGCCAGATTTCAAATAGGCACTTAGGCCGTCAGTTACGTCTCCGCCGCCGCCAACGAACAATAGCAGAGGCTAGGCCGGTTCGGTTCTCAAGGATTCTAGCGTCTAGGATGGTAGGCACAAACAACATCAAACGTGCTCAAGAGGCCGACGTAGAATCATCCGGGACTGTCTCAACACGCAAAGATGGGCCTCTTAGGCTTTGACAAGCTTAGGAAGCTCGAACTGATTATGTTGACTGTTTCTAGGCGTCAATGCCGACTACTGCTCAATGCTTTGCTGTGACTTTTTGCATACACACTTGTCGCGTGCCCACCCTACCGCGTACTTCGTGCTTTTGCTGCTACTGCTAGACATACTCCGGCCGCGTCGTTCAAAACGACCTCGTACCGCTCGGCGGCACTCTGGCGTTGACGCTGCCGCTTTTAACCGTTTTGATTTTCGTTGTTGTGGAATGCCGCCGCTTCTAAACGAGCGCGAGCGCTGGATAATTGTGTGCCTCATGTGTCCTTCGCCGATTCCTGTTTTGTTGTAAGTACAATATTTTATATACCGACATGCGGCTTGTTGCGGCGTCTGCGTATTGCAATCAGAGCAATTGTCCAGAAATAACTCGATTCCTTTTCATGTACAGCGAAAGTAGCCAAAGTTGAATGCAGGCGATTGCAGTTTTTATACGGAGAATTTTGAGTCAAGGTCTAGCGTTTGCGCACTAAGAAAGCCTACCAGCATAGGTTAATCAGGTTTTTACAAAATGATAGCTTGCGATTTGTACGTTTTGATTGCTCATTGGCAGTATGCACAGGGTAAGCTATACAGCAGTGCTCTTCCACCAATGTTGTGGTCGATGGTCGAGTAAGGAATTTTAAACATTTTGCTGTTTAAGGCAAGTTCGTCCAAATTGGCGTTGGCTTGTGTTCAGCATTACACTAAAAGTAGGCAACACAGGCAGAGATCTGCTGTTGTTGAAGTGCACAAATATGATCTGCAGTTGATGCGAAACCGAAGTGCTGGTTGCGTCCATCGTGGAATTGAAACAAATTGTGGGTAGCAGTATTATAACAAACTCTACCACAACTTGTAAAGGACCAGAATGTATGTAATGAATGCTATAATATACGAAACGTTTTCTTCTGGCTAGGCGTGAACATTGGTAACACTACATGCATAAAACAATATCTTACGATAGGGATCCACTAAGCATCTGTTCCAAGTATTTGACTGATAAAGCATGCAATGCGAAAAGCACCAAATAAGTTTGTAATTGAAGGAGACCGATGTGTCGGCCATTCATCGACCGATATTTCCAAAACTTTTGAATCTTGTTTTTTACTTTATTGTCAAGTTTGAGAATTTTTGAATTACAACAATTTCGATAATTTTGCTACGATTTTTACTTCATCTGTTTAATGATGATGTTTTTGTTTCGGCTGCGACGGCCGACGCGTGCTTCACGGTTTATCTTGACTTGCGTCGCTGTGCTTTCTTGCGCAAGTTGTCTGCCTGTGTGAGGAATATAGCAGCGTTTTGTCGACACCCACTGAGGTCGAGCCGATATCGGTAAAGTCCAAATATTCGGCCCGATATATCGGTCTATCTCTAATATGCAGGACTGAGGTGGCCGACGATTCGGAGATAGATAATTCACATCACTTTATTTTTGGCAGTAACAGGAGTCTGCGAGTAAAAATATTGCTGCATATCGTTGGTAGCTGGAGTTCGAATAGGATTCGGGTTCTCAAGTTAAAAATTTTCGGATCCGAATTAAAATACTATGGAACAAGAGCGGCATCTGTGAATCTGGCCACCTCTGATCCGATGGCGCCCGGGGGCAAGAAACACGTTTTGTGCCCAATGGAAACAAATGCACCATATTTGAGGAAAGCAATCTGTTAGGGCTTGCCGGCGCCCGGGCCTTCACCACCTCGTTACGCCCGTGCTATTCAGCAAGGAAAAATATTGGGGGTCACAGCCAGTATTGGATAGGGAGTGAAACGGTGACGCGTGTCGAATATATGTTTTACTTAGGCCGCCTGTGTTTTCACCGCTATAGGTGTGAGGTGTGTTAGCCAAAGGAAGGAGGTCATCCCGACTGTGTCAGAACCATGCATTACGATGCTCCCGTGTTTCGGCCTCGTTGTTTAGAGCGAAGCTGTTTGAGAATGCGGAAATTAGTTTTCATCAAGTCTTGAGTAAAAGAGCGTTCAAAGCATAGTAATATATAGTCAAATTGGTTATAAAAACATCCGCCCATAATTTCTAAATGCCATGGATCACTGCGTAAGTCTTTCCCGTTAAGTACTCTTGTTACTGAAGTGGCGTAATTTCCATTTTCAAAATAGTTTGTAAGATGACTAGTAGGCTGATTGTTTGCGGTTTTAGCCAATTTCCCCCTGGAAACTTGATTAATCCAGCGAAACTGCTTATTCGATTGCAGTTGCTGACTCACTCCAAAAAGTAATAAATCTTGTCAATAAGCGTGTCATTGGTGCAAATAAAGACTGTTGAGGTTGGAACTGCTAAAGCAAATTAACCACGAATTAGATTATAATCTCGTAAGCCAAAATTTGATTGGAGTATCATGACAGATAAAAAAAAATACAGCTGTATTGGCATTAGATAAAGTTATGATAAAAACAGTATTGATCAGAAAATACCTACAAAATGCCAAGTTACTCATCGTTCAAGAAACAATTGAAAATCTGCACCCTGTGCTCGGCAGAACTTGGTTTCAAAGACTAATAGGCTCACGTTTATTAAATCAACAGTTATCACATCATTGCAGAGTTTAATCAACGTTCCTACTGTTATTATTCAAGCAAAGAAAGCAGCGTGCAAGACAACTTCACAACAACACCAACTCCTCTGCGTTCGCGGTACATTGAGATAAAGTCCGCAGCCTTAACGGTGAAAATCTACAAAATGCACTTTTTGGGAGAATTTCGGACGTGGGACTGGATTCCAATTACTGGAATTTGTTCTGGCAAACCATCCGACGCAGAAAAAGAGCAAATGCTGTTCGATCAGTGGTTTCCAACCTTTTTTTTTAACCGCGACCTGCCAGTAGTAGTAGTTCATTGCAGACTCTTGGTCCATGCAGACGCGATCATAGACATAAAGTGGTTAGCCACAGCAGCGCTTTATAGAATCGTTTTTGCACATGACCCAGGACAATTATAGAAGCCTCCTATAACCCAACGACCCTGTCTAAAACACGAACAAAGCAAATGTAATACAGCAGCGTAAACAAAATCCTGCTCGCGACCTCCAGGCTGAAAGCAACTGTACTAAATCAATGACAGTAAAGCTGCACAAAAACGAAGATAGAAAAGAAAGCAGTAACCACCGCGGGGGCATTTCCTTAAGGTGCCTGGAAAAGTTGCTCCAGTGCAGGGGTTGGCAAACATTTTCTACGGAGGGCCACATTGAAGATTTTGTTGCTACCGAGGGCCGCATGCTCGTATTACATATATAATCGCTTTGAAAACTTCAAAAAAGTTTCACGTTGGCTAGCACAAAATTAAGGTAACATTAGTCACTTCCGGTTAAAAGTGCGGTTTCTAATGAAACGTGGAAAAAAGCTTAATGCCGGGCCGTAGTTTGCCCACCTCTGCTTAGTGTCTTGAAAAAAAGGTGCTGCGAAATAATTGAACCAAAACTGGGTGATGCTCATTGCGGTCTTCGTACTGGCCGTAGCACTAAACACCAAATTTCTGATAAACCTGGGGAGTATGCCAAGGATGTCTGCGCATGTTTTCTCGAGTTCAAGAAAGCTTGCGACCGGATTCCTCAGGTAAAGCTTTCGGCTGCGGTGCTACACCATCAACATGAAGCTCATTTGCTGCAGTTTGAAAACCAAACTGCAAATCTTTTCTCATATTTTTCAAAACCAATTGCTTCAAAC
>JGI24158J21664_10008442_pt1 | contig 13703 bp, 5 predicted proteins | sample Ectturendosymbi3_FD_21664 | JGI IMG/M metagenome (IMG submission 21664) | reverse complement strand
CTAAACCTTCGTGCGACTCGTGTACTATGTCTACGCGACTTCACCCGTTATGCCTTTGCATCGCTTTTGCCGCTAACGCAGCGTGGGAGGAACTTTTCTTTGAGCTGCTGGATTGATCCATGAACTTGGCCTCTGGCCTTCCCTGCTCTCGTGCTACCGACACCTTTCGTTTTTCGAGCCTACTCACCACTTTTCATGCTCTGAATTATTGCTCGCATTTTTTTCTCGCCATTGGGGTTTTGGACACCAGTTTTTCCTTGCTTGTTTGTGACATTTGTTTATGGTTTTGTACTGTTTTGTTGTCGTTTTTTTTCTTGTCTTTCGCTTGTTTACCATTTCGTGGAGCTTTGTTTCTGTTTCGCTCGGTCGCCCCGCGTTTTTCTTGTTTTGTGTTCCGTACTCCCATTTTTCGTTTGTATCGGGTTGTCGTGTCGGGTGTCCGTAACCACTCCACGTCGTCGTTTTTCTTGAGGGGCCCGCGCTCCTGTACCGGACCGGGATTCGGCCCGCAGCCAGATTGATGTGTTGCGCGTATTTATCGAACGCACTTCGCGCGCAGTGGAATGCCTTTCTCAAGTCACATGCCGCGTTTGTATAAATAGCATTCATGGATGCCAAATGGTCGATGCCGGAGAATCAATTAGTATATGTGTGAGCCAGCGTCTTGCTTTTCGGATTTCGAGACGCCTGTTTTCTTGTTCTGTACTTCGATTGAGCTTATGAAGAATAAACGCCGTCAAGTGAGTGACGGCTCATTGAGGTTTTCAGACCCAGGAATCCTTCAGCCACTACACAGACACACTTCGTCACCTGGATGTCATCTTTGACAGACAGCTCAACTTCTCTAAGCATGTCAGCTCTGTCCTCCATCGTGGTATCACGGCAGCCAATATCCTGAAGGTTGCAGCTGGTAGGAAGGCAGAGGAGAGGCATCTTGTAATGTTGTACAAGAGCCTTGTCCTCTCTGTTCTCGACTAAGCTCTGCCTATGTTCAACATCAGTCAGAACCTCATGGGCAAACTGGAACGATTGCAAAACGCGTGCCCCCGCATCATTACTGGGTGCCCTAGGTCAACTCCAGTCCATGTCCTCCAATATTTGGTTGGAATTACCTCTGTCGAGACATGACAGAAACTTGCACAAGCTACAATCACGTACAAGGCTCTCCAACAGAGCAGACACGGAGTACGTGGGGTCATTTCCAACGAGCTAACTTCTCTACAGTCTGCCCAGCAAAATAAACCAGCTCTGCCTCATCTCAGACCGAGGAATAGGACGGCTGAGCTTCTCCGCAGACTGAGTAGGAAGCTTTGGACCTCACGTGCCTTATCTGCTACTTTTGAACTGAGTGGCATTCATTATCCCTCCCACTCTCTAGCGTGGATCCCACCAGAGCTGCATGATGAAGAGCTCACTGTCATCACCAACTTCAATCGGGATTGCAGAGTCTGGCCTCCCGGACCAGCCAATTCTGCTTTCTCCCAACTTCTTTCTGACATCAACAGTGGTACTGACTCGATCCTTGTAGTCACTGATGGCTCCTTTGACCCTGCCACCAACAGAGCAGGGTGGGATTTTGCCATTTTCAGCAATGGTGAACTTATCCAGCATGGAGCTGGAGCACACCAGGTGTTTACTAGCAGCACCAGGATGGAGTTGGAAGCTGTCAGGAATGCCTTGAAGGCAGTCAAGGATATGAAAGCCCCACCTACGATCATTGTTGCCATGGACTCCATGGCCATTCCTTGCAAGATCCAGTCAGGATTACTTCCAGGAGAATGGTTCGAGCTCCGTGACGCTCACCCAACCATAAAGGTGATATGGGTCTTTGTATCACGCCACAGGGGAGTCACCTGCAATGAGACCACTGACACGTTGGCTTCGAGCTGCTCCAACTTCACTCCACTTGACTTGTCCCTTCTGACTTAGCTGTTGGGAACAATGTCATGGAAAGATCAGCTCACCACATCCATCCAATTTTGGGAAGGACGCCGCCTCATCCTCCTTGGTATCTCACTTGGATCATCACTCTTCAGCACCAGGGCAGGACGTGCCAAAGCAATCTACAACCAACTGCTACCTGGCAACATCTCCTACTCCACTCTTTTGATGTTTTTTTGGGGGCGTGTTGACGGCGAGACGATCAGTGCAGCAGCACATCCTCAGTGAACCCTCTTTGCCAAAGCAAAGCAAAGCAAAGATAGTTTCGAAATTAAGTTTTTGCGTATTCACTGGAAATGCGTGCACTCACTGCACTGTGTAGTGTCTAGTGTGTTGTAAGCACTAAACAGACTCAGCGCTTGCAGACAGGTCTGCGCCTCTGCGAAAGAAATGCGACAATTATGTCGAAGTGGAAGGTTCTTATGATTCTGATCGTAAGTACAGACAGGAGTGAATGGGAGAGACTTTTGTGCAGAAAGCTGCCGATGGATCAGTATGCAAACTATGGCACCATTGTGCCCAGTGTGTGCAATTTCATAAACCATGAAAAGTCAGGGAAGATCAGTACTCCAATACAATGCCAAGCAAGGTTTAATCTTAATTTCGAAGGAAATTGTTTTGATATTCTTGTAATTTAGATATTTTTTTGTGACAAAGGAACGGCAATAGAGCAAATAAAGTTTGGTTCTTTTTCTGGCCTTCAAACAGTCGGTTTGGCCTTTTTTTGGCCTCTTTTCAGGATTGTTTGGCTTTTTATTGAAATTTTCACCGGGCAACCCTGTTTGCGATCCAGCACCCCCTGCGCAACTGTGTTGATCATCTAGCAGTTCCTTCCCACATATATGCAACACCACGAGTTGAAACTGGACAGTAGCAAAGCTGATTTAACTGTTGATGGGCATCGACTCTATAATCTACCGGTTCCTTCAATGCCCTGGCGTCCTTGCACTAATTTGTGTTTTTTCTTGCCGAATATTAATTAACGCCAAATAAAATCAACTCAACTCAGGTGCATATCACAAGGGTAATCGAATAACACAAGAACACAAAAATTGTTAGTCATAGCCATAGCAGAGTACAGAGTAGCTGCTAGTTGAGAAACACACAGTCAGCACTGAGATAAGAGCAAAACACTGAAACAACCCCCAGGTTTTCCTCCATTTATTCGTCGTCAAACAGGAATCCCGCAATGGGAGAGAAATGAAGACATTCTAGGATCAGGGTTTGAAGTAAACAGCTAACAAAAAATAAATCGGTTGGAGGTGCTCACTGCTCAGCGACGCACAAAGGCATGTAAATTCTTTTGATCAAGGTTGCAAATGTTCTTGCTAGACATTTAGCTTGAGCCTGACAAATGTTTGTTTTCACTAACTTTGAAGCAAGGATTTGCCGTTGGTATTTTATTAGCTAAATATATTAACTTTTTTACATATTTGGCTTGCACACATTGTCAACAAGCTAGGGATGATACAGGAAGCACAAGAAAACATAGAAATCCTGAGGTGACACGAAGCACACGTAAGGCTTTGGTTGCTACACAAAGGCAATATTGATGAAACATTAAACATCGTAAAAACGCACCAGCAACTATTGCAATTGTTCGCCGTCATACAGAACGTTAAATAATAACGGAGGAAAAATTAAGATTTTTGAAAAGCACCAGACCTTGGAAAGAAATCGGATTAAAAAAATTGATGAAGACTAAAACCGGCGAATGAGGCCATACAGGTAGTTTCGAAGCAAGGCATCAAAGGTCCTGACGTAATGGTTAACCTGGTGTGGGCAAACATTTACATTTCAGGATATGCAATGCATAATTCAGCAGGCGTGGTTTCAGGCAAGTCGTAAGCGTTTCATTATAATAGTCTGTGTGTACTTGCTCCACAACTGACAGGCACATATTGGCATGTAATAGGCATGAAACAGAGTAATTTTTGCTGCAGGTAAGCACTGAACAAAGGTGCTTCTGAGCGTGTTTGTTGCACACCCCTTTAGGAACCGCAGAAGCCGATATACTGGCTTGCTCGGCGGTTTTTCGGCTATAACTCGCGAACCACTGAATGTACGTCGACAAGTAAATCATTGCAAGAAAGGTTTTCACGAGATCATCCAGACGAGTTCAACAGAAAAGTATGTTTGCATTTGAACTTTGAGAAAACCGACTTTATTTGTTTTTTTGTCCGTTTTGAGCAAGTTTTCGATAGTTTTTAAAAAATTTTCACGTCTGCGTTTAAGTTTTCAGGAAACGGTTTTTAGCTTCGACTGCTTGCTAGGACTATGCCAAACCACCAATAACAACAAAAGTAACTTCCCAATTTCGGTGGGGAAAAAGGTTGGGGAAAGAAAAGCAAGGTTGGGGCAAAAAAGCAAGTCAAAAAAGCCATTTTTTGGGTTCTACACCAAAACCGTTGCCGATACTAGATTTTGGAGTGCACCATGGAAAAGAACACAAAAAATGCAACCAGAATAAAAAACTGTCGAAACTTTTCGATAACGTTTCGTCAAATTTTCAGCAAAGATCTTGGATTTCAAATTGCCAGAAGTTTTTTTCTTATTATTTCGGTTTGAAATTTGGAAGAATATTGTGGGACGTGGATGTGAACACGTTCTACAAGTTTCAGATTTTTTTGTATTCGGAACTGGAGATACGAATTTTTATTTGCGAAATATGACAAAAACACCTCCTAAAAATCAACAAATTCCTCTCTGAACCTCCTAAAAAGTTAGCACAATTTTTTCTAAATTTTTTTACAATCTTTGGTTCTTGGCCGACAGTTTTTTATGTAGAATGAAATTTTCCAACGTGTTTGTATATTTTTCTACACGTTTTTGAACATATCCCCTGCTTTTTTTAGCTACGCCGCTTTTTAGGTTTTTCCCCAGTTTGAGGTCCTAAATGAAATCACAAATTCATCGCTAGTTCCTCAAACACTGCTCGGCTAAATTATCTTTCTTGCAATACCTTGCGGATGGACGTGACTTTAGCGGTCCGTAAGTTATCGGAAATATTGCGGAGCAGTGTCAATATATCGGCTCCTGCTGCCCCTAAAGAGGTGTATAGCGATTTCACTTGCCTCTGGATGTCATTGTCATCCTTCAGTGAAGCATTTAGAGACACACCAAGACATTTGATATGGTCAGAAAATTTGTATACCGTACGTAGGCTACACCATTCAGAAAAACATTCAATGGAACAGGTTATTGATACTTTTTTGGACAAAAAAGAACACCAATTGTTTTGTTGCAATTAAAAACGATTTCGTGTTCAGCAGCATAGTCACCACAAATATTCAGATGTTGCAGCCCGCTAGTACTGGGGCTGAACACACATACATCATCAGCAAACATTACATGAATCACAACCATATTTCTCACAGTTCACCCCACTCTGCCTGAAGCCAGGTGGTTTGGGAGTTCATCAAGGTATACAGCGAAGAAATATGAACTCAGAACTCCCCTTGCCTTACCCCGCTGGTTACAGTAAAGGTGGATGGAAAGTTAGAGTCCCATTTCACTTGCATGTTCTAGTGGAAACCGTCACCATATGCGAGGCTATCCATGTAAATCAGCTATGTCCAAACCAAATGGCTTACTGAGCCAAAAATTACGTCACTGTCTTAACCAGAGCCGCACATTAAATGACTTACTTTGATCTTAGCATACTAAATTCAGTTCAAAGCTAATGTACTGAAAGCATTCGAATCTTAACTGCAATGGCAACGACTGTTAGGCACCTTTAACCACTACGTAAGTGTGATTTTATAAGCAAGTGTTGTGCCAATGAAGGACAGGTTGTCAATATGTAGGCTACTTATACTACAGCGAAAACCTAAACTGGGCCACAAAATGTTCGACTGGACCGCGGGATGGACACAGCTGATTTAAATCAATTGATGATCGTCAAACTACGTAAACATCAGCAATCGATCAAAATCGCTAGCTCAGTGGTTCTTAACCTTTTTTCTAACACGCCTCCCTTGAGTAATTGTCCTTTGTTTCAAGCCCCCCAGACGATAAATAAGCTGTAAAAACAAATGTATTTATTGGTAAATTTAATGATCAAACTTTCCATGTTGCTGGGCGCATAAGGGCTCGCGCACCCTGGAAATTTATTGACGTCCTCCCCGGTTAAGAACCACTGCGCTAGCTCATCCCAACGCCTTGACCAAAGTGAGGCTCTAGTCAATACCTATTGTCTCAGAGATAGTGCAAGTTTCTGAAGTTTCGTTTGGATTTATCTCTCTTTCAGTATCACGCTCTGGAAATATCGAGTTGTGAAACACACAGCACCAATCTCCATTCTGATTAATCGTTGGAATTGCTTTCGTTCGCAAAAGCGAATCTGACCTTTGTACTCCGTCGTAATAGACTGAAGGGGTGCAGTGAAAAGGAGGAGGTATGCGCTGGTCCACGTTCAGTCTGTTGCAGCTGTACACAAGGCGCCTCACCAGCTTGCGAAAGCTTCTGTTATGCACTGGGTCCATGCAGTGATGACAACACAAGGTAATCCCTTCAAGGCAAGCGAATGCGCACTCACGGAATCTTCTTGTTCGACACTGAGCTTCTGTCAGTTTCATCAGCTTCGCCAATTTCTTAATCGGTGATTCAGGGCTGTCAAGCTCATCATAAGCCAGAGCAACTTGCCATGAAAGGCGGAGGTGATACAACGCGTCGGTGTGCTGCCCAACTCTTTCGAATGATCGTGCTATGTGGTCTTCCGAATATTGCTTCTTCAAATCGAGAGCAAAGAGCATAAGGAACTCGTGTTTACTTGTTCCATGAAGAATTGAACTTTGTGAGGCAAGCATATCTACCAAAGCCCACCCGCATTCAAAAAAGTCCGATGCGATGTCGTGTCTACTGATGCTGGCAAAGCAGCATCCGAGACGATAGTAATGAGCGTATTTGTCAGGGTGGGTGTTCTCGAGCAATTCGTAGTTGTTTGCTACTGTTTCGTCACAAAGGCACCTTGCGGCTGTTTCGAATTCCTCCAGACAGAAGTGAGCGACGCCCTGCAATTCCTTCGCCGCTCCGATGAACAACGGAACAGGTTCTTGTTCATTCGTCACTTGATCGAGCGCTTCCTGACAGCACAGGATGGCTTCGTGAAACAGCTTCTGCTCAAGTGCTCTCTTGGCAAACTGAACCATCATCATGACAGCGCTGTACCTGTCGCTGCACGACTGTCCCAACTTGGACAAACACTTCTCTTGCAAAATTGACATTTTTCGCTCGAGACCCGCTTGTGACGTCACGTCCGGGAAATGCGTTCGATTCCAGGATTCGCGCAAGTGTCGCAGTGCAGTGGGGTATTCCCCGAGACCAAACCAACTTTCGCTGATTAAAATCACACTTTCGAAAACCCACGGGTCATATACGTCAGTCCTGGGTGCGAAAGAAACCTTGATATCGACGCACTTTTCCAAAACGCTTTTCGCTTCTTCGCAGCGATTCAGCAAAAGCAGTATTTCTCCCTTTTTATGCAGAGCACCGACGATGCGAAAATCAGGCCCAGGCTTGGACATTTTGGCCAAAGCTCTGTCTACATGCTTCAGCGATTTTTTAAAGTTTCCGGTGTCTTTGTAGCAGTCGGAAATGAAGATGCACAGGTCGGTGTCGAATTCGTTGTCATGGTACAAACCGCTCCGTTTCAAGCGTTCTATTTTTCTAAATAGTTTCAGAGCTTTTTGGGGTTTGTTCAGGAAGAGCATGCAGCTTCCTAATATACGGTACAGCTCACAGACTCGATCAAAAACGCCGTTTTTCCTCAAAAAGGGCAGAAAAAGTTTAATCTTTGCAGACGCCTGTTTCAGCATGCCTGACTGGGCCAGGCTGTCGACATTAACAACAAACAAATCCACATAGTCCTGGAACGACAGCCGACTGCTTTCGTTTAAATGGACTGAGGATGACTCAATCGCCTTCTTTAACAACCTCATCTGTTGGTAAACGAACGGAGTGTGCCAAACTTTCGGAAGTGAAATTTTAAGCATCACAGAACCAGGCTTTGGACCAAAACATTCTTCGTACAGTTGGTGGAAAGCTTCTTGCAGGCAAATGGCTGTGACGATACTTTCTGCCAAGCTCCTTGCTCCGACCTCGCGCGCGAGCTTGTGACTTTCTGCCAACGGTTCGTAAGCTACCTCCGGAAACCAAACAAAGTCACTCTGGCTTCCACGACTCAAGTAGAATCGCAGTCTGATTTCACAAGCAATGGCTGCTGAAAACACAATCCTGCTGTAATCAACATCCGAGACCAACCCTTTTTCAAGCATATCCCGCATAATGGTGAAGCATGAACGTCCTTGAACATCAAACAGTCGGCCGAGTGTTGACACGAACAACGTAACAGCTCTAAACAGCAGACGCTTCACGTCCATAGTTAACGCGGTACGGAGCTTATACTTCGTTCCGAAATTAAACTCCTTTGCATTGATGGCCAGTTTCTGTCTAACCACCGGTTCACTGTTGACGCGTTTGAGGACGTCATCGACCCTTGCAGAAAAATCCTCATAGACGAAAATATCACCAGCTACGAAACAAGAACGGCTGAGGACGTCAGCTAGATGGTATTCATTTTTCAGATCCTCGTCGATTTCAAGGTACCTCGCCATTTCTCTGGCAGGCTTGATAAGTTCAGTCGTCCATGGCTTTCTTGTGGTTGTTGTTGTCCGGCCAAGGGGGTTCTTTGAAGCGGTCGGAGCGAAACCGTCAGGGCAGATACCGCAAGGTGTGTGCGCGTCGAAGAACCAGTTGTATTCTTTGTTAAACGGATCATTCAGGCACGGAATAGCAAGAAACCGAAGTACCGTTTCTCCAAGGCGGATCAGAAACATTTGAAAAATGGCGGCGTACCAACGGAAATAATTCAAAATGTTGTGATAGTCATCCCGGTGCTGAACGCCTTCTTGCAGGACAATGGCGCTCTCGAAATCGGAAAAGGGGGTAATTTCTTTTTTAGCCAGCGAACCCATTCCAACCAAGGAATACGCACATGGAGCTTTTCCCATTATTGAAAGGCAGTGATAGTTAATATTCCTCATGATAGCAGTGTACTGCACAGTGACTGCCTCTTGTATTTCTGCAATACGTTTGACTTTGTCATTCTTGTGGAGCATTAATGTCAATCCCTCAATGGTGTCTGGAATCGGTTGCAGCGAAATAACCTCTGCCTGAACGTTTTTTCTCATCTCAGCCACTTGCCGCTTGATGTCGTCAATGGCTTCGTTTAAAGGAAAGCTTCTGTTTTCAACGTGAGCTAAATCGAAAAGGTGCAAACAAGTTTTTTCCAAGTCTTGTTTGATCAAATCTTCATTTTCTGGTTTTCGCAAAACCGCCGAGGTCATTAAACCCACGCTTTGAATAAGACTCTGCTTATCCGGGCTTTTCCGTCGATAAGCGATCCCAAGCTTGTGAAGAATTTTCGCTGACTCTTTTGGGTTTTTCTCTTTGCCATTCAAGTAGCAGTGTGCTTTTAGTTGTTCAGCCAAGCACAATTCATCTTCGTCGGACATGCCAAAGATTAGGCTTCTGCGCTTTTTCACCAAAACAAAGGTTTTCACAAGTTCCTGCTGTAATTCACTAAAGAGATAAGCATTTGAAAGATAATTATTATCAATCGATTTTCAGGCTAAGCACTAAAAGAAAAGTTTACTTCATGAAAATGTAAATAAAACATAAGTTAAGGCAGCGTGGCATGCAAACCGCTAAAAATAGTCCAAGAAGATCACGAATTTATACAGCAAGTTTTTGTAAGAGCTGCGAAAGTCTCATGCTTGATTCTCTCTACGTCAGTGATTCTGACGTTCTTGTTTGCATTATGCTCCGGGAGGGATTTTGGGTTTTCCTACCTCCTGGAAGCGATGGTTGAGCAAAACTGAAACTACAGTATGTTGTCTTTTTGCAGTTTTCTTTCATTCTATAATTATCGTTCACGTGTTGTGAGTGAAATCTACACAATCGCTTCTGTTTCTTAGTGCAAGGCTCAGTGTACCGCAGTGTCTTATTGCGACATGTTTTGGTGATCGACGGTTTGCGGTTAAGTGTTAACAGACAAGATGACCAACGAGCCTGTTCACTACCTCCTGGTTTTACTGTCTCCACAATGCAAACTTTACTGGCGTCAACTGGCCAAAAATAAATTATTGTTGTTGTTGGTTTGAGCACAACGTCTCGCAACGCTCCACTGCCTCAACATCCACCTCTTGCCGGGTTCGCAGTTTTTAGCTTCTGTTCGTCACAGGAACATGTCCAAGTCAGCAATTCATCGCTTCCCAACACATCTGTTGCACATGCCTGCAACTCTGCACTAAACTGTCATTTTCCGCATGGACTACTGTGTTTGTAAAGTTGTGCGTTGCATTCGGAACTTTACTTTGCGTTGCTGTTCGTAGTAAAACTGTTCTTGTGTTTAAGGAAAGTCCTGAAATCCGAGAGCTACAGCGTTTTGAGCACAGTTATACCATCTCACAAGTGCTGACATAGCCCAATTCCCATTACTGTAGGCTAACTCTTTTGCCAGTGGCATACTTGATTCAGAATTTAACAACAGCTCAGTTTTATGAGACTACCATGCAGCAAAGTCGTATTTATTCATTCGCACAAACTTTTTATCCGAACAAAACTTCTTGTCTGATCAACTAATTCGTGCTTTACAGATTTGATTAATTATTCGATGATACGATCCCTGGTCCTGCTTCACGCTGGACCGCCAGTGCCCTTGCTGCTATTTTACCCTCTTTCAAATAAATCCCGCATGTATTTAAACTTGCTTTTCACTTTACATAATCGCGCATTTTTGTTGGCGTCAATCTAATATAAATTTACTTTCAGGCGCATAGAAGTATATGCAATCGAAATACTCTGACGAAAGAATGAGCAAAAGTTTTGAACACGCCAACACACAGATTTTTCACAAATTCTTTGCAAATCAAAATGCAGGCTAAAACTTACAGCAAAACTTTTCTTGATGTATCTTTACGGCAATGATTGATGTACTGTATTATGGTATTAGAGGCAAGCAAAACTCTTTTTTGAATTACATCGTCAGCAGTGTACTAAAGTAAACAAATATTCATGACAATTTCCGACAATTGAGTGTGGTGTTCCTCAAGGTTCAGTGATGGACCCTTTGTTATTTTTAATCTATGTGAATGATCTTCCATATACCTCTAGTTTTCAAATTACACTTTTTGTTGATTGCACCAATTTGTACTTATCTCACAAAAATATTGAGATGTTACAAAGCAACGTTCAAAATCAGTTTCATAAAGTGGATAAATGGTAAGGTCTAAATTATTATCAATAAACTGTAGTAAAACATGTCATATGATATTAACTACAGCCCGTTTGTCAAAGTGTAGGTTTGAAATTTGTACGAATAGTGTGAAAATACAGTACAACAAACTGACTGTATCAGGTATTTTGGTGTTATAATTGATACTAAACTTTCATCGAAACCCCAAATCACTCCCTCTGTGTTAAACTTTCTCAAGCCTGTGGCATCGTGTCAAAAAGTAGACGTTTTGCTGATGTGAAAACATTGCGTTGAATATATTTTATAGTCCCTTTCATTCGCATTTGCAATATTGTATAATTGATTGGGGACGAGCCTATGAAACTACTTTGCAACCAGTACAAGTGTCACAAAACTGAATTTTGAAATACGTGTCTTTTACCAATGGACGATCAAGTGCAAGCACTATTTTTAAATACTTAGAATTCTCCTGATTTGTACCAACGTACTTGGGAAAAGTTTATGTACAAGTATAATGCCAATATCCTGCCCTCTTTTTTGATATTTTTTTTCAAAACTGTACGGCATGCATGATCATGGCATACGGCAACAAGCTTCAGAAAACATTCATCATGAGAGTGTTAGAACTAGTCATGGCAAAAATATGTTGCAATACGCGAGTAGGACCTGTTACATGGCATTGTTTTCTAATAAAATGAAAACTTTACCATTGCATATGTTTTCCTAACAAATCGCAGCTGCTTGCTGGGTATCGACTTTTATGTGAGATACATATATGTGATTTATAAGATGCTTTTGAATCATCGCTTACCTTAAAGTGAGCACATTTTTGTTTTTCTTTGTTTGCTTCGAACTCATGTTTTGTGTGTCACCTGTGCCACTGAAATTTGACTTTCATTAATTATAGGCTGGGTTTGATTTAAGTGACTGCTTTGGCCGTCTTTCGCCCAACCTGTGCCATTTGTTAAACTTTGCTAACTGAACTGCGTTATTTGTTGAGTAGCCTACTTACATGACTTTAATGAACAGTTCAACACTTACTCCAACACACACACATACATAAACATCTTCATGTGACCGAACTGGAAACTGGTGACTAACTTCCTGCTTATCCCACATCCAACACTGCTTATTCAGCAGTACCAGGATTTCTGTTTCTTTCGCGTTAACCAGGTTTAAAATCTCACGAAATGCGATGCGTGCAGAAGTTAAACTGACTACATCGCAAAATTGCGAACACAAATTGCATCACGTGCACGTACATGTTGACTTTAAACTTCGCAGTTGTCGCTTGTTAAACGTTTAACGACTAGGTATTTACCAAGGACTTCAAAAACCGATTACGTCAAACGCGCAGTGCAGAGTGCTGTACACAGCCAGTAGCGGACGCAGGCTAATTTGGTGGGGGGGGTGCGATATCGATTTGCAATGACCCAGTGTTTCACAGGGCCATATTGCGTAAATCAATCATTTTCGCATACGTACATTTACGAGGAAACAAGTCTAAGCTTGGTGTAGAAGAAGCTTGAGTGATAAAACTGGCCAAACGTTAACACTGCACCGCTACGGAACCAACAAGCAATGTGGCTCTTACGAAAACGATCTGACGTAGTCACTAGCGTCGGCGCAGGTACTCTACATCCAGGATTCGAGATAAGCAGTCCACGTGACGACATAATACTTATTCTCATTGTACGTTACGTTTGTTACAGCACAATTACCAGTAGCCAGCATTGCTTTTTGACTTGTACGTTGCAGAAAGTAAGCGTAGCCACTTGGATGCGGTTTAGATCAAATGGGGAAACGTTATAGGTTTTTAATTGTCGTTTGGAATAGTCTGCACACCCATAGTAATTTGTGTGTAACATTTATTATTTCAGGTAATTTTGATGAAATAATAACAAGAAGTGGGTTGATTCTGCTTATTTTGCAACCGAAATTAAGAGAACGCAAAGAAACAAATAATTCGTAATGAGGTAAAGCACGAAAGTAACGAAAGCGAGAAAGCACGATCATTCATGGGCGTCCGCAGAAATTTTTCAAGGGGGGGAAACGTCGACATTTTGTTTATCATTTTCAAATTCCTGACGATCAGTGTTCCCTCTAAGATAATTTTACACTGAGCAAATATTTGTTTTAGCGAGCATGATTATTTTAGGGCTGAGTAAGTGGAGTTTTCAATGAATTACAAACTTTGTGAATTATATAATAAATATGTCTTATCAGAATACAAACAAAATACACATTTCATTGAAACAGCTCCTTGTTTTCGGTGCAGTTTCCATTGCTTTGGCATGTTGCAAGTGCGCGAGAATGATATTTCACTGTGCAACAGTTCTGGTGGTCCTGAGTGTTTGCACACCTTAGAGGGAACATTGCTGACGATGCAATGCAGATGGACGTTAACAAAACGCTTTATCCTTTCTACACTACAAAGAAAATGCCCCATGTTACGGTAACAATCACAAAAAACGCTTCGTTGGCAGCAATAGCCAGGTATATTAGT
>JGI24158J21664_10008440_pt1 | contig 13703 bp, 11 predicted proteins | sample Ectturendosymbi3_FD_21664 | JGI IMG/M metagenome (IMG submission 21664) | reverse complement strand
AGGATGCAATATGAATGTGAAGGTTCATTTTTTTCATAGTCATGTAAACTATTTTCCTGAAAACTTAGAAGCAATGATTGAAGAGCAAGGAGAGTCCATCCACCAAGATATAAAAGCAATAAAAAAGATACCAGGGATGCTGGAATATCAACATGTTGGCAAACTATTGAAATGGGTTGATGGCTGTAGCTACTCTCGAAAAACACAGGAAAGACAATTTCTGGATTAGCCACCTGCAACCTTTTATGTCTTGAAAAAAGAGTATGCTATCATGCTTGGGCTATTCTTTGCAATTTAACTTTGTTTTGTCACGCCAATCTCTGCATTGCAAGGTCATAATATCTCATCTGTTTCTTGTAAGTTACAGTTACAAGTATGCAGTTTACACAAACTGACGGTTTGTGTTTGTTTAACCTCTGTATGTTTTCTATGCTGCACATTGCTCTTCATACGCTAGTTTACAAATCACGGTTTTTACAAGAAGTCACCAGTGCTTAAATAACATGTTAGCCAATTGAACAAATCACAAAATGCGTAACCCTTTTATGCAACAGTATGCTTAAAATGCTGCAACTGCATAAATTTAAAATATTAAATAGCTCAAAAACTTGACCACACACGGAGGATCTGATAACAGTTTTGAAATCAGCGCCCCAAAATTATCCCAAAAACGCTCTCAAACCCCAATCCCCATAAAATTCATTAAAATTGTAGACCTGTGTTATCTATGGTGCGAGCAAGGATCGAAATTATTTCATGTTTTGAAGACAACTGCTGCACCTACCGGGCTTCCTCTCCTACTCCATCTTTGAAGTTACATTCCTCTTGATCGCCATGACCAGCAAGCGTTGTGACGTCATTGGTGTCGAGGTTTATAGCTCGTATTGCGTTATTGCCACTGTCGGCAGCATAGAGCATCTGTCGTTTGTGATCCAATGTCATCCCAGCAGGGTGAAAGAATTTGGCTTCAATCCCTTTCCCATCAAGAAATCTTAAAAGATACTGTGCATGCTATTGGTTGGCCTTAAAAGTGTAGCGCCTCTGACAACCTGTAACTATAGCAGTTTTTTTAGGCGTTTTAGGGACCCGATTCGGGTCCCAAGAATTTCAAATCGGGTCCCTAGAATCAGAGAAAATTGTCATCGGGTCCCTAAAATCAGAGAAAATCGGGTCTCTAGAATCAGAGAAATCGGGTCCGTACAGATCCATACCGGGTACCTAACATTTTCCTCAAAAAATAACCTGAACTATAGGTTTGCAAATGCTGCTAAAATCCTATGTCCATTATCTCCAACGAAACGTTAAATAAACATGTAGCTATGTTCAAAAAGCTGTCGATTGTAAATCTATTTTGGCAAAGATCAATGGCACAAATCAAAGGAAGTCTCAAACGTCTTGAGTTGCAAGCAAAAATGTTGATGCACATCACAGACAACCTCGTATTAACACTTTCACGAAATTTCGACAAAATCTATGTTTGTTAGAAGATTTTGACATTGAAAATATTGAGCAACTGTTGCGAATTGTTCATTCTCAGGTTTGATACTATTATGTTTGTTCGCAAGTGTTTGTTACTGTTAGTAAGGACATGGAAGAAAGAGATGGCACACCGCTCGAAAGAGACAATGAGCTCCTACTAAGGGGAAGATGCGGGGAGAAAATCACAAAGCTCCAATAAGCTTTACAGCAGAGACATGGACGTCGGAAGGATTTTTTCCAGAGGGGGAGTTACTAGGGATTTTTCCAAAATTTTTCCAGGGGGGGCCAAAAGTGGGGAAATTTGATTTAACCCCTCGAAATTGAAAAAACAACTTTTGCTAATAATTTCAAAATCCAGGGGGGCCTTGGCTCCCCCCTGCCTCCCCTTTCGACGCTCATGAGCAGAAACAAAAGGTCATTAAGGCCTAACTTCGAGAACATCCCAAAACAAACAAAGAAGATATGCACAACTTCAGAACTAAATGTTGAACTATAATACGAATCTTTCATATTTGAGAAAAAATTGACTTTATCCTTGAATGGTCTACAAAAAAACATGTTTACAAGTCTGGCCTGCAATTTTATCTTTCTTCGTGATGATGAGACTTTCTTTTTCTATTGTTCTAACAATTATTTTGTATTTATTTTTTTGGTGATCTCAGCATTTGATGAGGACAGATACTCGCCAAACCGCGGCCGCACCAGTTGTGGAGCCCTGTTGGTGATATACGTGAGTGTGTTGGTGATATACGTGAGTGTGTTGGTGATATACGTGAGTGTGTTGGTGATATACGTGAGTGTGTTGGTGATATGCGTGAGTGTGTTGGTGATATACGTGAGTGTGTTGGTGATATACGTGAGTGTGTTGGTGATATGCGTGAGTGTGTTGGTGATATATGTGTGTGTTGGTGATATATGTGAGTGTGTTGGTGATATGCGTGAGTGTGTTGGTGATATACGTGAGTGTGTTGGTAATATACATGTGTGTGAAAGCTTCTTAATGCTGGAAACCATTCAGCCTATCTCTCAACTAAACCACTGACGTACAAAAATACCACGAGCAATGATGGAACTCAGCAGGGCTGTGAATGAAAGAGGTTGAATTACAAATGAAAATTAATTTTTAATTTTGTCTGTTTAAAACAGCTATGTCCGACCGAAATCGCTTTTATTGAGACAAACATTATGTCACAATTTTAACCAGGGCAGCACGTTGAATGACTTATGTTGACCTTAGCAAACTAAATTTAGTTTAAGCCGCGGTACTGAAAGTGTTGGAATCCTAACTGCAATGGAACGACTGTTTGGCACCTTTAACCACTCCGCGAGTGTGATGTCATAGGCAAGTGTAGTGTCACTGGAACAAGGGTGGAAATCAGAAAACTAGTAAACCGTTTTGCACCAAGATGTCAGTGGATATAAAGTGGCACCGAGGTCCATGGTATAAAATATCAAAGTTAAGATTATCAAAATAAAGACAGGTTGTCAATATGTGAGTCTACTTATACTACAGCGAACACTTAACTGGGCCACATGCGGTCCGCGGGTTCGACATAGCTGGTTTAAAACAATGTACAGCAGAAAATTGCCTTAAAGCGGAATTCTTGTTATAACGGTTTATCCAGTTTTGCTAATGGGGGGTTCGTAAAGAGTAACAAAAATGTCTCCAGATAACTAGTTTCACAAACAGAATAAGTTTTTTCACGAACGAATTGTGTAAAAACTTCAAATGACTAAATTTGATTTGGATATTCGATCTTATAACTCACCCCTGCTCTGAACCAGCCGCAGTAGACACATATCGTTTTGTCAAATCGATTCTTCTTATTCTATCGTTGCTGTGAGGAGTGTCTGGACAGCCGCAGTCTGCGACGAAGATTGAGTTCTTCTCATCGTCAAAAACCAAACCCCAAGGATAACTGAACCTGAAATTGTAGAATTGGCGTTCCCCTTCTTTCGAAGATATCAATGAAGTTTAATATTGAATATATTGGCATAACACCTAAGATTATCATTGGATTCCATGAACGTGAATTCTAGGACGCTGAAAAACGCTATGTTGTTCATCCAACTGCACCAATGCGTTTTGCTAGTTTTTTCCATTACTTTGAATCCAAAAATAACATTTTAGTCTCTGATGTAAACTGTTTTCTTGTGTGAGATTGTTTTAAGAAATGAGAGGTGACATCTGCATGAATGAATGTGAAATGCGGCAGCCGTTGTATGCAGCAAACTTATTCATAATTTGCTCATTCTCATGGAAGCATGGATTGTTCATCTTGGTTACAGAAAAAACTTCAAGAACAACAGTTTGATTTGACAGGATCCATGAGTCATGTTACATACGCTTGACCTCAAGCGTGTTTCAAGCACAAGGCCAGAGTGTTTCAATGTCTTACGCGATGCATTGAAGTTAGCGTCAACGAAATTAATGCAACAAACCACCTTGATGAAGCAATGTTGCCATCTAGCGATGATGGACCATCCACGCAAGTATTGGGCGAACCGATGTGAGGCATCCCGCCCCCCGCTATTGTTGCAGCAATTCCTTCCATTGTCAAGCAAACGGGGAAAGTGCAGGAAAGAAACAAAATGGCAAACATCGCGAGAATACAACTTCAAAGTCTACTGCACAAAACTAAAATATAAACAATATGCAACTCACTGATCAAATCAAAAATCTTAAGTCAAATTTCAAGCGTAAAAATGACATTTGAAACTATGTCATGCACGGATCCAGTGCGGGCGACGTCATTGCAGGCGATGCGGAACTATATTATGACATCATAAGTGGCTAAAAGTCATTTGGATGAGGAGTGAGATAAACTAGTCTCGTGTCCTGATGAAAAACACATAATATGCCGCAATATCTCCAGGAAACCAAACAACTGTTCACGCCTCATTATCGACTTTAGTTTTCTGGACCAACATTGTGCGGGAGTGGTCAAAGCCAACAGCCTCGTATCCTGCAACTTTTTTTCAATCGGAAAACCACAAATATTTGTTGGAACCAGGGTTTTACTTTTTGAGGCGCGGACAATGTTTCTCGCTGGTCACGAACTGACATCTTATTCATGTAGATCACCAAGAGGTTGGATTTAGAACACGAAGTGTGTTTAATGAAATGTAAAACGACAGTCCACTCGCCAAGCATACTCTGAATCCTGGTTTCAACAAATACCTGCTGTGACTTTATTAGTGTTGCGGAGTTGCAAATTTTTATTTTTTCAAATATCTGGTGAATCTTTTCTGCGTATTAGAACCACGAAGCGGATTAGTGCACAAGAGCTAAAGGTTTGCAAAAGCAAATTTTTAGTAACAATGCAGAAACAAACGTGTTTACAGTCAAAGCAGGCAAACGTTTTCTAAACCGGAATATACGTTACAATATAGCTTATTAACATGGCAATGGACAAATTGGGTTCTCAGCTTTATTTTTAGCGTTGGTCTGTGAAAAAAGAGGTGGGGGGAGTAAAGCCTTTGCGCAACTTTTATAGTGAGAGTTTTAGTTTGGATATGGAAGCCTTGCAAAGCAAACAAAAATCTTTTCGGTATAATGACATAAGCAGCAGTGATATTTATGCAAAAAGCGCACAATTCATTAGAACCATCTTCAACATTTCAGTCATACCTTTTTTCACTGTTCCTAAAACTCACTGTGTCGAATTCAAGGCCAAACGTTTGTGGTCAAGAGGAGAAATGGGAAGAAAGTTTTGGTTTACCAAAATGTAAAGGCAAAATGCTGGCACCAAATGAGTTGTTTGCTTTCGCCCGTCATAGGCTGAAAAAACTGTAGGCTATTTGCTTTCGCAGGAAAAATGTCATTCCAGTGGGTTGTTGTGGTTCTAGAATGTAACACTTGATGTACATTTTACATCTGGTTTGGAAAGAATTGTGGTTTGTCCATGTTGGAAACGTTGGAGGAGCAATCTTGACCCCCCATCACTAGCAAAGCGAAATCGCCCATGAAGAATACGTTCAATGGATAAAGTTATGCTTCACTTAGATGCAACGTTTTCAAATTTATTTTTCTTGTTTTCCACAACATCACACAACGTTGTAAGCCATTCTTAAAATTATACTTAGTTTCACTACAGATTTTCACGATTGTGTTTTAACTATATGGTTTGTTTGCAAAATGATAAACAGAAAGTGAAATTTATTGAAACTAATTTCACGAAAACAAATTTCCCCTGAACTGTATTCTTACAATAACTCAACTTAAAGAGGGTTTGTTACCATTGCTTTGTACTTCATCTGAATTACAAAATAAGTTTGTGGAAACTGTGCTGCACACTCGGTTCAATTCGTTGCTTCAACCGAAATATTTGCAAGATTTCCCAAAATTCATTCCTTACTCAACATGTTTTCAAGTAAAAGAAAAAGTAGAGGATTAAGTTCGCCCATGTATCAAATCCTATTGTCTCGCCCAGATCCGAAATACCTGTTCACCACAAAAGTTAAATTTCAACCACAGTTAAAAATTTTCCTCATAACATTTTGTTTGAAACATAGTTCATAACTTATTCCCTCTGAATCCTTCAGATATATTTTCAAATAGACTATTTGAATAAAATTTTAGGAGTTAGCACTCAAAAAAGTTAATTCATTCTTTTGTCACCTTTATGGAGACTAGTTACTTGAATAGTGAATACAGATGTGTGCAAGTTTCAATCATCGCACAAAGATGAAAGCAGAGACGGTCCTCTAAAGCTTAAGACAAGCCAAGAGCTTTTCAATCGTCGTGAAACATGGTTCATAATATCACATCTGTATCCTTCATATATGTTGGATATTTTTCATTTGACATCACTTTAATTTTACTCTAGAAAGCATTTGACCTAACTTTATTTGTCCGGTCCTACATGGTCAGGGAGAAAATCTGAAACCTCTTGTTAAACATACTGTAGGCCAGGGTCTCAAACACGCGGCTCGCGAGGGCATTTTCTGCGGCCCATGATGCTTTTTGGGAATTTTCAAATATTTCACATTTACATAATTTAGTTTATTCACCGGTGTTTCAAATCTCTCGGCCAGCGAGTGAACAAGTTCCTTTCAAACGAACGTACAGGCGGTTGGAAATGGCTTGCCTATAAGTCACGCGGCCTTTCACAGGAAATGAGATGTAAAATCTGTTTCGAGGAAGGTTCAGGTGCTGCTATTGTTGCGTCAGCGTCATAATGCAGCTCTCGGGTACTACAGGTAGGTATTCATAATGGGCTCTCCGGTTACTTTATAAGTCCTCATTTGGCCCTGGAAGCAATTTCGGTTTGAGAACCCTGCTGTAGGCCAAAGTTTCCAAAGCTTATCCACACACTCTCACTGGACCAGAAAAGTGATAACGTTTCTGGTCGCTGTTTTGAGATACTATGATTGTTTTTAACTGGTGGCAGATGCTATAGTTTAGCTTCATTGCCCACATGGATGTTTATAAAAAGCAAGTGCATAAAGTGTTCAACACACTATCACCAGAGCTTTCAACACATATCTGCTAAAACAGGTAGAACCAAAGTAAAAACCTGGTTATTATATAATATAAATGACAGTCTACTGTTTGTACCTTCTGAAAGTAACCGTGGCGTTTTGCATACGCAACAACACTTATCTTATCTTAACCATAGGAAATCTCTCCACTATTTTAGAAGTTAAAAAGTGCACCAGTGCCGTTTGCTGTGCGAGAAATTTGTTGTCGGGAACCGAAAAATATTTCAAACAATAAAATATTTACGATCAAGCCATAAAAAAGTGTTAAGCTCAGATGCCACGTCGGAGTCAGCCGGTGCCAAAACTGGGACCACTTTAGATAAGAACGAACCAAAGCACTACAAGTTGGTTTTAGACGATGTCTCTGCGACAGGGTTGGTGTTGAAAGCGCCATCACGTGTTGAAAGCGCCATCACCAACTCAAAAACTGCTTCAACCAATGCATCCTGCTCTGACTGTGGCCAGCTGGACTGAAAGTTCATAAAAGCAAACAGCAAATATTTATGGACTCAGGACTCCCCCTTGTCTTATCCCGTTGATTACAGTGAAGGGGTCAGAAAGCCAAGTGCCCCACTTCACGTGCATGGTTTGGTTCCTATACCAACTCACCAGCATTCTCACTTACGCACATACACATGTACAATGCGTTCAATTAGTTTTGTAAACAATAGGTTGCAGCTTGTTATGTTAAATGCCTTAGATACATGTACAAAAAGCTGCAAACACTGCCGTGCCTTTTTGCGCATTATGATAAAATCTTTTTGAGTAAGGATATACAGAAATACACACTTTTCCGCCCATGTTGTGGCTTGAATTCAAACTATTACAGCAAATCGAGTTAAAATTGACGCTTAAAGGTTCGGTGTAAATCGCAAGTTTTGAAAATCGCGCTTGACACCAGGTTAAGAATAAACTGCCTCGAGCATTTCGCAGTATCACCAACTATTGCTTTAGCAAAAGGTTAGGACTAACTTGCCCTGTAGATCGCTGCTTCTACACGCGCTCGACCTGCTAAGTGCTGGACCGGAAGTCATCATCCTGCTTCGAAACGATGACGTGCAGCTTTCTGAGATTCTTGTCAGGAAAACGAGCTCGCCCACTCATGAACCGCTTCATTGCGTTCATCAGTCACGACACGGTTCCAGCGAAGCACAATCTGATCAGGCTAAATGATAAATTAATGAGTTGCAGTTCCAGAACGCGGTACTTAGTAGAAAAGCGTCATCATGAAAACAAAGGTTGTGTTGCAAACGTTATAAAATGTTTTCTCTTTCGTGAAATTAATCGAAGTGTGTTCTGGCACCCGAATTATGCGTAATTAGGATATTTCATGAAGAGTTTCATTTTCTGTGGTTAACATTGATCAAGCAAAGACATTTCTGCCAAAAACCTCGTCACTAATATTGTGGAATGTGACAAATATAGGCATTTGAAATGCGTAAAAGCTACTTCTGAAAAAAAAGGTTTCGAAAATTTTATTAAAAACATTTGAGAGAGTATTTTTGTTTTTAATGTGGTAATCTTTAATAGTTTGTTTCATTCTGTGGGTCTGAGACATATGTTTCTATGCAATATTCTTCTAGCAATGGATATGTACTGAGGATCTAGATATTGCATTTATGCAACCAAATGTGTATCAGCATGGGCGTCGGAAGGGGGGGGGCTTGTTCTCCCCATGGATTTTGAAATTTCTACTGAAAAAGGTTGTTTTCTTAGTTTTGAATGGGAAAAAACAAATTTCGCCACTTTCCCCCCTCCCCTTGAAAAATTTTGGAAAATTCCCCTAGTCGCCCCCCTGGAAAAAATCCTCCAACGCCCGATGTGTATCAGATATGTCCACCAAAAACATAACACTTGTGAGGCATGATAGGAGATAGAGTTGATTTTTTTCTGATATACATTGTATTTGAAATTGTACAACCAGGCAGTTTGATGCATTGCTGCTTTTTATGTTTTTCTGAACTACAAACAAATTGCATGGAGTAAGAACAGATGAAGAAGTTAGTCTTTTTATTAAACTAGAATGTATGAACTATTCAGTTACACACTTACTAATTTGTCTTTCCCAAATGAGCCCTCCTATTGGAAAATACTTGCACTACCTCATTTTTTACATCGACTGAAAGGAATTCTCTTTCAATGCTGATTAAAGCCAAGGTCTTTTTTACAACCATTAAAAGTGAAGAATCTGTGCCTACATCATCACGCATGATATGTCCCTGTGACAAAATTCTCATCACCCCTGAAAATGAACCAAACAGACAAGACCCCATCGTAACATGGAGCGTTCTTTGCTCACAAACCAACTTTTAACAAACAAGTTTAAGAGATCTCGGTTTTTGTTAAACTGCATTGTCCGCTTTGTTTTGATGATGACGTCCATGGCGGAATGGATGATGAATCTACGAATGATAAAAATAACGCATTTAATATTTTCAACAATATTTCGCTGTCAATTCTCGCACACCACTTGCGAACCTTTTTCACGCCTCTATTTTACGAATTCAGGCTCTAAGGAGAACCAGAAGATATTTCGAAAACTGCAAGTCGCAGATTAACATTAAGCTGGCAGGAATCGGCCAGCCTGTAAAGGGAAGAAGAGAGATAGGGCGTAAGCCGAAGGCACTGCTTCATCTCTCTATCGATCACGTAAATTACATTTGCATGCTCCCCTCAGGCAAGTTCCCATCTGATCCATGCAGCATATGCAGCCTTACAATACAAAGAAACATCTAAATATCGCATTTTAATAAAGTGTTATTTTTGTAATTTTTTTCTTTGGATGTCCCCCTAACTAGGATGCCCGGGCAAGGGTCGTTATCCCGTTCGCCCCCGTCCCCTTATTTGCATGCCTCTGGTTATTGTTTCCTATTACTCAATTAATAAACAGAAACAAAACCAAAAGACATCATGCAAAAAAGTGACCAATTCTCAGTGCAAATTAGAATAAATAAAAACACAATGGCAAGAGAATTGGTCATTGTTAACAAAGATCGTCGCTGTGCCACATAACTGGTGAAGGACCATGCCGGCCATCTAGTCCAGGACTTCTCAAACTTTTCTGTTCTGCTACCCCATTTTATAAAAAGTTTTTCTATGCGACCCCTCGATGGGATGTTAATGATACGTGTGAAGGTCTCATTACAAATCTCAAGAGGCATTTTTGTCAATGGCGAAATCCTACAAATGCATACAATCCACGAAAGTAACTACACAGTAATAAAATTACCAAGTAATGGAAACAGTAAGACTAAAGAAATTAACGAAAAGTACAATTCAGTTTATAGAAGTTGTCAAGCACAACTAATGGGATGGAAGCACTTGATAACTTTTACACAGATCATCCATTTTTAGATTGATGCAAGAAAACGCTGGACGAAGGACATTCTTAACTTATTTCAAAACGGATACGTTTTTGGACTTTGATGATTATCAATTTTGAGAAAGCGCTTCACAAATATCTTGTGCAAAAGTCTAAGAGTTTATGAATAGTTAGATCAGAAATGACTGAGTATTTATTTTTTGTTATTATCCGCAAATGACGTAAACTCTGTTTTGAAAATTCCAGTTGCAAACTTTCGTCGTTTGACCGACCCGCAAACTCATCCTGGGCAATGGCAGATGTGTGGCTTCCTTAAATTTCAATTGTGAATGGTTTGTGGATCCAAGTTTTTTCTGAATCAAAGTCCAGAGTGCTTCTGGAACTGTGTATGAAGCTTTCAACTTTAGTTTGAAATTACTCAGTGTGCTCTCAAAGCAGTTGGCCTATAAATCCCAGACTATACCCAGATTTCTGAACAGAATCATGCCTTCTTGTCAGAATGAATGCAATAAGGTCAATATTGGTCATTACGTTAAAACAATCATGGTGTGATGACGCATAACTTGTGTTTGGTTGATTATTATCATTTGTTAGCTCAGGCAGACATCCTATCAAACAACTGCCAGCATAAAGCACGACATTGCCTTAAAAACGCAATAGAAATAGTTTTACTGTAGGCGCACTGTTAATTTTCTTGTAAAGTTTGCAAAAATTGTTATATCTGATTTGTCAAGGCATTTAGTTTCGCGACTCCAAAATTACATTTTTCTGCTCCAAATGGGGTCGCGACCCATAGTTTGAGAAGCCCTGATGTAGTCAACCAACCCCGTTAACTACTTCTTGACAAGTGTTAGAAAACGACAGTTGGAAATACAGTAAGCACAACGATTGCAAACTCCGGGTTTGGTTTAAGCTTTCGAGAAATGAGCTGACTGGCTCTGTTTTCATCTTTTTGCGATGAATCAAACTCGTGCGTACCTGTATTCAAGTATCTCCACATGTGAGATAAGCATGACCGTAACAAAAGCTCTTGAATGCGCATTGCAGGCGCATCGCAGGTTCAACACAGTAAAATCATTGTTGAACAGAAAAAAATTACCTTAACAATGTTGTCACCAATATGGAGACCAGTATATACCCAAAGAAACGGCATTATAACTGGTGATAACCACTATGTCTCATTGGCCGACATTGCTGTGCATTACATTCTACAACCGATTGTGGATGTGCTACGTGACGCAGCACTTTCCGCAGATTTATCGATGACATAAATTAGACTACAGCATCAGAAACGTCAACTGAACCCACTCGATAAGCATTATAACTTCAGCGATTGCGAACAGTGGCTTGGAACTAACATTTCGTCAAGATTGCACAGCCGAACCAACGGGTGAAGTTGAATCCGACCCGTTAATCATTGCATAAGTATAGACCAGGGATATCTAGGAGTTCTGGATATCTCTGCTAGTGGCGATGATTTTGGGTGTGTTACTAAAAACTTCGTAAACCCCACAGCGAAGTGAGTTCAGTAATGGGAAACCACACCAACTAGACAAAACATTCAAGTCGATCATATTTGGAGAAGCAATAAGATTGAGACGTCTTAACCAAAGGAAAGAAGACTACCTCAGGAGCTCAAACCGACTCACAGGAAAAGCGGTCCGTTCAAACTTCCGTTTGGACATGACTAATGACATGATAGCAATGGCGTCAAATCGGGAAGAAAGACTATACGGTCCTCAAAATGCGACAAGAAAGATGTCCAACAGGTTTGGACTACATTTTTTTCCCACCTGCAAACTCTAACACACAGAGGAAAAAACTTACCTCGGAAGGCAATAATTGCATAGGCCTACAAAAGACCTATTACAATTGGGCAAAAACTTATAAACTGCAAGCACCTTGCTAAGCAAGATTAAAACGCAAATCAAAGGTATGTCAGGGCTACTGTGCACATCCCAATGTTTCGACATGAACTACACTCCATAGGTTTTTGTTTTTTTCTTTGGTGCCTCAATTACTTTTTTATTTTCTTTTACTTTTTTATTTTTATACTTTGTTTAAACACTTTTTTAACCACACCAAATTTCCTCAATTAAATTTGATACACTTCCGTTGTGTATATAAGCATACTCTCTTCATTTGCAAATTTACTTCACAGTGTTCTGCGTTTGTTAATTTTTTTACTGTGCTGATTTGGTCTCCAACTGTTGTTTTTCAACACTGTTCAAACAGTGATAAACGGGTTTGGTTGACTAAATGACCGCTATGGTCCTTCACCAATCCTTTGTGACGCAGTGACACTCTGTTTTACATTGATCAGTTATTTTGCCGTTGTGTTTCCCTTTGTTCTAATGTTCACTGACAATCAGTTTCCTTTTTTGCGATGGCTCTGTGTATTGCTTCTGTTTATTAGCTGAGTCATATGAAACATAAATCAACGCACTTTGTGATTGCCATAGCAAACACAACAAATCCTTGGTACCATGCGTTTCATAAATAACAAAAAATAAATTTGTCCCGTTGAACCCAAACTTGACATGCGCAAAATATAATATGTCTCAAGCAACACGTGTGATTACTGATATGCCATGAACAATATGTCGGCCAAACTGCCAACAAATTTTGTACGAGATGGTGATCACACCGTCGTAATTGGAACAGACCAGAATGTAAAATTACATAGATCAAATTGCCCTTGTCGCGTAACTATTCAGTGTTCCATGGCATCGTAAATAAACCATCCATGTATGAAACTTACACTGTTACTTGTGCCGAACAACCCATTTTTCACTCTTCGGATTAGGGTGAAGATAAATGATACCACCAGTAGTGGGTTTAAGTTTGGAGGGGCCCGAGGCAAGACAAAAAGGGGGCCCTATGATGACGTCATCATACTCAGCCAACCGCGATAAGCACTTTCGATCAAGCCTAAGATATGGCCACCGAAGGATACGTTCCTGGGAGTACGGCATGACTTACGTAGCTGAAGGAAAAAATGCAAAAGAGTGTTCATGATACAAAAGTTTGAAAACACTGAAAGTTGGGAAGACAAGGCTGGCAACACGCAAAAGTTGGGCAACAGCAAGTTGGCATCGCCCCCACTTCTTTATTTTCTCGCAACATTTCTCTGCATTCGTCATCAATAAACCCTTTGAAAATGTCACACTTTCCCCTTTGATAAAATGCTTCGTAGTTGGTAAACTGAATTTGTTCACAGTCATATCTTCATGGTGTTGCAACCTCTCCGGTGGTGTTGCGTTGATTGTATGATTCACCACGAACAGGATATGCGTGAAGAATAACACCATCATATATGTAGCGCGAGCAAACAACAGTAAGAGAGATTGCGAGCATGATCTCTGTTGTTGCTTGCTGCCACGGTGCGAAGCTTTGCGCACATGCCGCTCGGGATTTC
>JGI24158J21664_10008437_pt1 | contig 13705 bp, 9 predicted proteins | sample Ectturendosymbi3_FD_21664 | JGI IMG/M metagenome (IMG submission 21664) | reverse complement strand
CTCAAAACTACAAGAGACGATCATTATGCGACCAGTGAGCTGTCATGCGAGCCCTACTAGTTCCAATTGTAAATTACATGACAATCTGCTGAGAAAAGGTAGAAATAAATATTAGAAGGTTTCATGTAGTCTGGGCAATGAGTTTGGGTTACTATTCTATAAACCAGCTGCAAAACCATGTTTGACGTCACCAATGCAAAATACAAATTGTATTTTGCCAAAAACATCTTGAATGGACTGTGATGAAACAAACTACCATAGATTTAATGCAAATTACACCATCAACGCAGTACAATACAGTAGCTCCTAAGCCATCTGGATTGGGAGACTGTGAGGAAACATGGAACCGATTAGTTGTCTTTTCCTCCCCAGGTACCACCATGCATGACCTAAAATATGCTAAACTGCTTCAGAAACGTTTAATATACACATGGGGGTATGTACCACATCTACATTCATGCATTATGGAGCACCACCCAGTCACAGATCACGAGTGTTTTCTGAACATCTTCGGAAACACTGTGGAAGTTCCTGAATGGACTAGATAAATAAAGCCCAGACATGAGCTCAATTCAAATCTCGTGGAGACACGCTAGAATCAAAGTGTCGGAAAAGCAACCATCCAGTGCTAACGAAAGTGAGAGTGCTATAAAATACGTTTGGGTGAAAAAAATCAGCACCAATATGCCCAGCCGCCTTGATCATTTAGTGCGAGAGAAAGATGGACACAGACAAAAATCGAAAAAAAAGCTTCTTTCAGATAGCAAGCAGAACTGAAGGCTCCGAATATTTAAACATTTTGTTGTTATTAGATTTCACTGTCTACAAATACCTCTTTCTTAATGTAAGACCCTTTTACGTTGCTACAGTTTGAAAAAAATTCGCAAATATCTTGATGGTCCTATGCTTTGCAAGTAAATGTATGAAATGGTGGAATTACTAATTTAGACACAAATTTGTAGCTTTATCCCATCTCCGCCAACAGTATTGGACGTCTAGCTTACCGTATTGGTGAAACATGCAAATCGCCTAAAAACATAAAATTGAATGGAAAACATATTCAGTATACCGAAAACGAAAGTTCAGCAAACCGAAACGGAAACTAAAAACAATTTTTTGCGGAAGTTACAAGACGACCTGTATGTCCAATAAACAAATAATTTACTCCCGAACAACCAATATAACATTATAATGTTTCAGACATGGTGGGACGCGTGAAATTAACACAGGGAGCACCACAGACACAATGAAACGGACCTGTGGGCGCCGACGCAGGGAAAAAAGGACCGCAAAGGGTCCTAAACGTAATACCGCAGTAAGAAAGCATACGATATTGACTGAAGTAAGCTCTGGTACATATTAGAATAATTATATAGTATGCAAGATTTATCCTTTGCCCTATCGTCTGTGATGATATTAGAAATGTTTGCAAACCCATGCGGCACCTAGAAAAGTGTCCACAGAGCACAGTGCAACTTTCAAGTGCCGTCACTGAATTTGCTCATAGGAACATAGAAATAATTGCTTCATAGAAATATTGCTGGTCATAGAAATAATTGCTTCAAGACAAATTGGCATCTAAATTTTTTTCAAAGTGAGATGTGTTTGTGGGAAGTACGGATAGACGCAGATGCCAATACTGAAGCAGCAATTTAAACAGTGTTTGGCGTATTACCTATGTGCAGAAATCATTAATAAAGATGGAAAGTTGTACTTAAAAATTATTCTGAACAAAGAAAGTTCCAACAATAGCTACAAAATATGACCGCTCTCCTGTTGCATAAAAATTATTATAAATAAATGTGATAACTTTAATTTCTTATCAGTAGCTTCGTAAAAGACTACAACTACTACTGTAAATTGATTTCCGTAATAATCAGCGACGTTTGATACAAACTTACAACGTCGAAGCGGTTTTCCTCCTGTGATAAAGACGTTCAACAATATGATTGCAGCTACCCTGTAATTGGACTGAACAAGTGGTATTATATGTCGAACGTTTGTAGGTAGTGAAAATGCACTGAAGTACCAGATGGTTTCAGTTGAGAGAAAAATTTAAATTGCTTTGGCCTTTTCAAAGCTGCTTAGTCAAGAACAATTTTGTGCCCACTCAAAAGTATTTTTAGAAAGGTAACATTTTAAATTACGGATTGCGCATCTCTGCACTTCCACAGATTTTTTCGTAGAATTTCTATGTGTCTTCAAACCTGCACTGATCGTTTTTCTTTGATTTTGCTGAATAAATTGGATGATTCCGTATTATTAAAAACAGAAAACAACTGTAGACCACAAGCGATCATTCTACGAGACCATTTGATGATGGCTCGAGTTTCGGTCTTGATCGCGAGACTCGTTGTGTGAACCTAGGTCTGGAAGGTGTTAGGTCTCGTCTCCATCTGGCCAATCAAAGTGCTGATCTCAGTCACGAGACATTAATTTCGAGACTTTGAATGGTCCATTGCTGCGGCTTGGTAAAGGTTCCGTTGTTCAACCAGTCCCTCTGATTGCGCATCTTCGGCGAAAGATACGTCAAAAATGTGTTGAACCTGACAAATTGAAATCTCGGACGTGTGTATGACCGTTTAGTGCAGAGAAGTTGAAAAACGCTTGTGCATATATGGATCTAGAATATTTTTCTGGGTCTCGCTCTTGAAGATTTTACGAAGTCCCAGTCGTGTTCTAAGAAACTGTTGTGTTGCCAACCCAGCAGTAGAAAAGTAAAACAAGATCAAGGCTACGTAGAGCAAATGCTTAGACATTTTGCTGCCCGGTGGCAAATTTTGATAGTTTTGGTGGTGGTTATTACGTACTACACTTCGTTTACCCAATATTCAATTTTAAACCCAAGGTGGTATTGCATTCAGTACCATTATGTTTCACATGCAACGGAGAAATTTAGCAAGTTCCACCAAACGTCTGGGGAAAATACACTTCATAGTTAGGCAGTCAGTCATGGAGAAAGTACGGGTTCTACGCAAAAAGCTCTCTTCACAGTTGGGCTTGGTCTTCGAACTTTACGATGTTAACCATTAAGACTTTGCTGGAACGAGTGTGAAGAGAGGAAAACAAAGTTTTTATGGGGTGACCCAGCAGAAGAAAAAGATTATCGAACAAAGACATTTACCATAAATTACTGTAAATAACGGAATACCTTCAGCAAAAAAAACATTTTTACTAGAGACATGTATGTTTATTGCAAAGACTTGCTTCATATATGTATATATGGTTCATGCATGACAACAAAAATGGACGTGGTCTTGTGTGTTTTATGGAGCCACTGTACAGACGTGCTCGTAGGTGTTTCATATTTAGATTAATTCAAACATTTTTCAACCATGAATGTATATAAATTTTCAATATTTCCTTCCAAATCAATTTCTCTCTTTAGCTGAACGACAAAGAGTTTGAGATTCACAAAGGCATTGCCGTACTTTAGATTACATGTTGTTGAAAGAAATGGTGAAGTGATCAATATAACAAGTGCTAATTTAGTCGCATGTTACACCTTATCACATCGAAATCGTCAACTATTTCTCAGTTTATCAAACTGAAAAATAGGGGCAAATATTACAGTTGCAATTGTCCAATCATAAATAGCAAGTTACTGTAAATCCTGCAGAGATTTGATGTTTTGGTGAAACTAGATGGACTTGTGTTTTATGCTGTTGTTACTGTTGAAACTCCTTATGTAGAGTTAGGAGAAAACCAAGTTGACTTGAGATTTCCAAAACATAACGTAAGTGCATCATTCCAATCCAGTCTAAGTGGGTACGGAAGGGGTGGTTTTGGGGTAAACCCCCTTTGTGCTTGGTATTTTATAAAAGCTTCATTACTGCGCAAAGGAGATTAATAGCTTTCGCATAATTTTGCCTGGTTAATTTGTCGACTTAATGCAAATACCAAAGAATAAATTTGCATGCAAATTTCAAGGAGCATTGTAAACGGGCCAAAATGTGATTAGGTTATGGTGGGAATCAGGGTGATCGTCTGCATCCGGAAAACATCTCACCACTTTTTGAAGACCTTTCGTCCACTACGCATGTTTAAGGTTATCTTCCGCGATAGTTCACTTTATCCGAAACACTTGTCTTCATTTTGTCTGCTAAGGCTGATCAGCACAAGCGCTGGAGCGCATTGGCTACATTACCAATTTCTGCAGCATGATAGAACTGTTTCAGGAGCTCAAAAACAGCAGGTTTTATAATAGAAGCATTCAGGCTTTTCATAATGTCACAGTAAGGAAAAAGGAAAACTGAAAGGCTGCTGGGCTTCTACACATAACAAAAAATTGAAAGTCTTCTTGCGTACTTTATGTGCATTCTCAATTCGTCTCTAGTTTAGTAAGATTCGATCTTGCAAACCGGGGTGTGCCCCAGTCTAGTGGCACACTTTTCATGCTCGACTGCTCGTATTCGACGAGACATTAGCGCAGCCTCATTTTCAGTTGTAAATTGCTCTGCGGCAGAATTGGATATATTTTCTACCCTGCTTTAACACGCAGCCTGATATTATTGCAGTTATGAACAGCTGTGTCTGAGCGTTGAGTTTATTTTTCTCCGACATTCCAACTCGAAGCGCTGATAGTTTATGTTCAGTGCAAAGACACATAAAAGGAGAGTGCGTGTAGACGGTATGCCTATTATGTCAACAAACTTCGCCAAAACGTTGTTTTAGAAACATGAACATGACGTTGAATTGTGACGTCACAAAGAGCGCACACCAAACGCAAATGACCACCATATGCCACTGAATGAAATCCACCCCCATGAAAATTTTTTGCGTTCGCCATTGGTCCAGTGCACGCAACAGCTTCAGCTAAATATTCTGAACATTATTTTCAGGGCTTTGCGTGATTTTGGTATCAGGTTTAAGTGGTTGAAACGAGAATTTAACAGCTGTGTCAGTGTGTCAATCATTCTTACAATGTCAAAGAGGCAACTATTAACTTTCATTTTTAGAAAAGAAAAAAAGAACCTTCTAACCTGCTGTACCGCTGTAGTTTCCAATTGTCAATCTGAAATGTTCATCGGGAGCTCCAATCTGAAATCGCCTGATAGTGGAAAAAAATTTGAACTTTAATAAATACAGTCTACCAATGTAACCATTTGTTATAGATAATAAATACAGTCTACCAAAGTAACCATTTATTATGATAATAAATACAGTCTACCAATGTAACCATTTGTTATGATAATGATATGCAGAAACTTCGACCATAATGCGTACACTCATGTCAGAAAAGTATGATAATAAGCAGAATTACAAATAAATGTTTGATTATTACAGGATGTGGTCTTTTTCAATCTTTAAAGGAAAGAGATTCTCTAATCCTTAATTTTGTTTATACTCAGATTCTGTATCCTGTTCGGTGCGTCTGTACTCGGTAGTGATTTGTGGTCACCCATCTTGCGCCATTGGCCATGCAGGCATTTTAGCATGATGGCACGTCAGTGGCAGCACGTAGACAGGCCCCAACTGCCATTTGTCAAGTTTTGATCATGACCTGACTTAGGAAACAAAGCTAGCCTACCAAGCTTTGGTGAAGTGTGCTCAATCAAATATAACACTTAGTCGGTAGATCTGGCCTATCATAATTACAATTTGGGAACAACAGCAAATTTTCGTCATTGACATGCAAATTTATTCGTCATTTTGAAAAAATTTTAGAACCAATCATGGTCCTGAACAAAATAAATTCTCCTCAACTATTGCAATTGCCAAGGAAATTTGTATAACGATGTGCAAGGAAATATTTTTGATTTATTTACAAAATGACAAACAAATCAATTTCCTTTAATAATTGTGTTTCAAAAAATTTTTAGCGACAATTATTCGTAAAAACCAAAATTTTACAAGTGTGTAGTAACACCTACAATCGTTTGCATTCAGTATTGAATGTTGACAAACTACTAGTTCTTACAATTAATCAAAACAAAGCTAAAAGTTATCAAAATTATATCATGTCAACTTTAAATTGACATTTTGTTTTTCGTCAAAAGTTTTATCATGTGCTTACTGTCATTTAAGAAACGTATTTTTAAGGTTTCGTTAAAGATTTCGCAGGTTTCATCGTGTGCGTATTTAATTTTATCGATTTTTTGTATTTATGAGTTAGTTCCTGTGTGGGTCTACAGTTTCTAGTTCAAAGATAGTTGCATATTCCTGGTTATTTCGGTGGTTCTCCCACAAGACGCGATTTTTTGTTCACAACAGTGTAGCAAATAATGCACTTTATGCAGTTGGTTGTCAGCCTTTCAAAAACGATCTTGTAAACTGGCAAGTCTTGAAGTGGTTTTACCGAAGGCATATTATAGTTTATAACCGACATGTATATCTTATTTTATTGAACGAGTTTGCAATTTTTTGTTATTTCAATCAAAACGCTAACATCCTTCGCGTTCACTCGGATGCGCTTTCTCTTGGCGTCACTACTGTGAATACTTGCAACCTTTTCAAGCTTAACTAAAGACTAACCACACCTTATATAGTAATTGCACATTTTAAATTTCAAAACATTTTGCTAGAGTGCTTTGGCAAGACAAGCAACAGCTTTATCTGACCAGTTTGTTTGAAATACGGGAGGAATCAAGCACTGGACATGAAAGCGACAGTAACGGCATGAAATAAGTGGGTGGTTACCATCATTCTCTAATCATGCAAATGTGTATCATTATTAATACAACGCTTCTAGCGTTCTTCTCGTCGGAATTGAGTATGCAAGTATCTGTCTAGCATGTGCTTTTTTGCAATTCGTATCAGTCCGCTGCACTTGATCGCATTCAGTGCTATAAGAACTTGTGTTATTTGAGATGTGATAACCGGTGTATTTCCTTTATGTCAAACATTCCTGAACACTTGCTACAAAGTACCCAACACAAATGAAGGAAATCAGATGTGCCACCAAACTAACTGGATTACTCAAAATAATATCAGGAATTCGGGAAATATGCACAAATCACCTACCTTGGTAGGCATGCATCGTACATCACATGCTCATTGCGCAACTTTTTGGAAAAATCAAGTTTCGTTTTAACTAACGAGGAAAAGCAAAGTTGAAACATTGGAGAGCAAATAGGTGGTGGTCCGTACTTGAAATTACTCTGTGGCACTGCACCAGGGAATCGATTTGCTAGTAATTAGTCATGTGAATGTGGAGGAGCGGGAAGCGTCTAACATTGTTCTCACTTTCGTCACTAGTCTTTCCACCAAGGACATCAAAGAATGAAATGTTTGTCTTGGACCAGACATTGGGCAACAACCAAACAGTAAACTTTTATTAATTCTACTCCTCCAGCCAATAAAGGAAGGCCCGGTCAAACATCTATAGGGGCGTGGGCTGTAAGCAGTTATTCCAAAACGGGAAATTGTGAAGCAGGCTACGAATTGAAGATTGGCAAACATTATTGGTAAAAAAAGATGGTATTGAATTTAAAATTTTTTCTTTGCTTCTTTGCAAAACGTTGAAGCATTGCACATGTACAACAAAAAATGAAAACCATTCAACATAAAATTACCTGTATGTAGCATAGGCCGTGTTGTTATCAAAGTCTTGCAGGTCTATGCGTAACTCGTAATCTCTGGAAGACGTCAAATTATGCAATAAATCCAACCCTGCAAAGAAAATGCTTGGTTCATGTAATATAATTCGAATGTCATTAATACGTTTTGTTATTTCTAAGGCCAGCATCACTGACTTGTTGGAAGTGTTTTGATGAAAATCGAACCAACCATATTTCGCAGTTTGATCTAAAATTCTATAAACGTATCCATTTCGATATTTTGCATTGACGTGCAGATATATGGCAAGTCCAAGTTGCCGTCTGCATTTGGTCTACAAGAGCAAAATAAGTTGTAATATCTGCACATGTTTTTACTTCACGCTTGGTTATTCTTTCACCTGAAACTGTTGGTCCAAGCAACGTATATGTTCTACGAAAATCCACGGAAAGTAAAATTCTTATGAAAGTCTATATTTCAAATTATTCAACAAGTTGCAAATCTATACCAAGCCAGAATTCGTTGCTTTTTTCACCAAAACCATGTCGGTAATCTTCCCAGTTTCTATGAAAATCCACTGAACCATCGTTCCTTCGTTGAAAGACCTATGGAGGAGAAATAATTGCATTCATCTTACCAAAAAATATGCATCTAAAAAACACATTCTTCTTTCAATGATCAAATTCATTGAAGATTCGTGTAGAAGTCATGGTAAGTACAAGAAAGATGATAGTTTCATAATATTTTTCAGTGCAACCAATATTGAATTCCAAAAATAAAAATGTTGCAGCCTGGAATGGGAGGCGAATGAAAACAAGCAAGAAATAATTGCAAGAGATAACACAACACAGAGTAATTTATATGAAGCCACGTAGAACATTTTAAGAAGCAAGTGTTTTCGACGTCAGCAAATATCGGATGAAATGTGAAAAGTTTGCATCGCAGAGTGTGGAGGGGATGTGTCTAAGCACATCGAGTAGAAAACAACCATCCAAAGTAAGTATACCGAAAGCATCTACCATGTTGGTGTTTTGTTGGGCAGAATTTACATTTCAAGAATAACCTCCAAAACAAACTGTATTGCAACCAATTCTCCAAAATGCCTACACCTGCCTCGCAGGGCAAAGTACGACTTCTTAACCTGTGGTCTGTGTAACCCTGAAGCGTCCATAAATGTGATTTAAGGTCTCCATGATTGTGATTCAAAGGGTTAATAGGCTTTGCGCTGACATTTCGAAAGGGTTTTAATAGGCTTTCTAGAAATTTCGATTACTAGTACGATGATTAAATATAAATTTGGAATATTCATTGCAAAGTTTTATCTGGAGAGGTCAATAACTTTAATTGGGATGTGCAGTAGTGAAAGTCAGTGACCCTCACATATAATTTTGAAACGCTAGTCTGAAGCTATTCAATTCGCAATCTTGTTTTCCTCACCAGACACTTCATTCCTCTTTAGTAGGTTTCACTAAAAAACTGGCGAGTTGAGTTAAGTGCGGCGGTCTTGCACAGACAGCATTAACGCTTCATTAGATTATTTCTGTCAAAAATACGTTGTTTCTCGTCTTTCAATTTGATATCACTTAAATCAGAGGTCGGTGCCTTGTTGCGTTTTCAGGTATTCAAACGTTCAAGGGGTGTGGATTTGGAAGATGCCATTTTACACGTAATAATTTTCAAACTCTCTAATTTGGCTGTATTCTCTGATCTTTTCAAAATAAACGGACTTTTCTCGCAAAACATAAACATTGTGCAGGGTCTTTTCAAGGCGGAACACACGCAAGGATTATCCCCATTAATAAGCAAGAAATAAAAATCTGCTCTCCAAGACAGGAACAGGGAGCCTCAATGAAACAGAAACAAATTAATATTTCCTCAGTTCTGGAGATCTAATTTTTCTATGAAGCAAATGTGAAATAAAGTGTGAAATGCTTTTCTCCCTACAGTATTTAATTAAAGTTTTTTTCCAAAGGTAATGTTGCAGAAAGCTTTGTCTAGATTTTAACATCATTTCATGTTGAGTAGAGCAACCGCACAGGAGCAAACACACTCAGGCTTTCACTACAAGTTAAAATTTCCACCCAAAGGCTTGATACTGAGCTTTAGGGGATGAACTCAAAAATGCTATGTCACTGCTTATATCAGTGCTTGTAACTGCATTCACTGCAGGAGCGTTGAACGCTTGTAACTGTATTCACTTCAAGAGGGTGTAAAGGTATGTGGGAAAATAAACACATATCTCTACGAAAACGTTCAAATCAATGTTACAAATACATTTTTTTCAAGTTTGCTAAAGTAGAAAACATTTTGTTAACTATAATGATGCGAGACTGCGTTGAAATTGCATCAAACTTCTAACGCAGTATCAACGTTGTAAGGGTTCGCTTTTTTTTCAAGAGGACAGCTGCGCACATGTTAATTATACGTCTTACCAACCAACCACCTCCATCGGTTTCCTGATCACAGTAGACTGAAATGTCGGCATGGGAATACGTCGCGTACAGCGGATAATATCCACTTAGATGCTGTCCTGCTTCTAGAACGTCTTTGCAATTTTGAACATCAGGTCTACGCACTGATTTCATAAATTGAAACACCAATCAATGCACCATTAACACTTGCAAATGAATAAACTTTACGCTTATCCAGTGGGTCTATAAACCCTTTTTCCATCTTTCTACCAAAGGTTCAAATCATCAAGTCGATATTTGAAAACAATCTTGAAAGTCTAATTTCTTTTCATACCCAATCTTTCCAATGAATCTATTTTTCTTTGCATTTCTTCTACAACTGGCATCCACGTATCGCTCCGACCTGGATCACCTTTAGGTCCTCGGGGCCCAATCCGCCCAGGCAAACCAATCGGTCCACGTTTTCCGGGTGGACCTGCTGGACCTTTTTCATGTGCTTCTGTTGAACCCCCACAAGTGAGAACAACTTGATTTGCACCCGCACTGTAACCAATGATTGACAAAACAAAACAAAGTTTGGTTGATTCATACATTTTCAAGTGAGAAATTTTGAGTTACAGTAATATCCTTGACAAAACAAATATATATTATCCATAAAAGTGAAACCATTCACATGCGTAGATTTAATTTCTGAATAAAAAATGTTGTGTTGGTAGAGACCATTGCAAACATGAGATTGTTTCATAACTGCAAAGAGTCATAATGCAGTTTCAAACAGTGACGAACGTTTCCAGTTTAAAACATTTGATGTAGGAAGCACAACATTTGATGTAGGAAGCACAAGTCCACTGGACATATTCGAATCGTTTACTGCCGATATTTGCAAACCGTTTAGATGATTTCAAACGAATTAGAAGGTTTAAAATCAGATATGAAGGGCGAGTGATCTGGAGAATTTTGAACGCACGCGAATATGTATCCGGATTAAAATCATCAAACAAAATGTTCTCAATCGACTCAATTACGATTTTCAAACAACTCAAGCAAGTTTGGTTATCTACTTTCAAGCACCACGCGATCTCGTGCAACTTTAGATATGCGTGCTTAACTGTAATACAACTAACTATGTTTATAGAGCTACTCCAAAGAATCCTAATATGCACAGAACAATAGTTAGAATTAAAGAAGCAAATTCAATGCTCTTGATACTTGAAAATGACGGTACAACAGGTCAGCTAAGGCCATACAATATCCTTTACAGTAAACCGACAGGACGCACATCAACACGATCTTTCTAGTTAATGCGTAATAATTCCTCGCAAGCTCATAGCAAACCAAGAGGTTTCAATTCTCAAAAACGGACAGAGAGAATCTCTGCAAACTTAACTTTCTGCAAATGCTTGAAATTTGCTGAAGCAAGAAAAAAGCTTACAAACCTGATCAAGAAAATAAAAAACAATGTATTCATTGAAAAAATAATTTATTTTGTGTAGTGCGATCAGCTGTGGTACTTGGAACACCATCACATTGCTTGGGGAGAGTCGCCTTTTTGTACTTCAGCTTTCCTGTGAGGACAGTAGCAGGGCTGTGTTTCAGACTGCACTTCTCGTGCTTTCTCTAGTTTTCTTTGGTTATTCATCATTATTTCACTCGTAAAATTTTGTTGGGTATTTTGAGGTGTGGAAATTCGGAAAATATATGGAAATAGTAAAATAACTTTCTAGTAAAATAATTTTTGATGTTGGACTGCGTCAGTTTTGATGAGACGTATTGTTGGGAAACGCATCAGAGAAGGTCCTAATTATTATAAATATATAAAAGCAGAGCATCGAAGGCAGATTCCCAGAAAGCTCGCAGCAAACCCAAGCCCCTCAATTCTATCAAACTAAGCAGTTTATGTATTTTGTTGCTTATTTTCCTCAATATACGCAAACGCATTTATCCAGAATTGTTTATATACGACATAACACACGTTGTACAACTGCTATTGCTTCTTCCTGATTCTGATTGTTATTATTTCAAAAGTGATCACGATTGGCTAATATGAATTTCTTTCATTTTTGAACATTTTCTCTCGGGAAAGTCACGGGACAGCAGTTCTATGAGGATTCAATTTACCACACGCAAACAGCAATTTCTGATAGTCCTTCTGGCTCCATACCAAGACGGGTCCAGGTAAGGTCTATGATGAAATCACGTCACCTAGTCCAACAGGACTTGTCTTCTAATAGGGGGAGAAGTGACACGTCATTCAACATTTTTCGAATTTCACAGTTGCTCACTTTACCGTGAGTGTCACACCGTAAACTCTCAGCATAATTCCCATCTCTGCCGCTTGCACATGGGATAGCACTCTTTCAGTCATTATTCATGATTTATTGCCATAGGTGAAGATCGGAACAAAGACCGATTTAATAACTGAAAGCTTTGCGGTGTTTTAAAGTTCCCGTTTTATGAATACAAAGCAACTGCTTTACCAAACCTTGAATAAATCTCTTTGTTCCGCCTTCAGCGCTCGTGGTTACTATCGCAAAGTGCTTCAAATTCTTGACGCGCTGTAGTGCATTGCCGCTCACTGGCTACGCGCACTTGCTTGCGTTTCTGTGGAAATTTAATGACGTACGAGTAGTTTGTGCTACATGTCATTCCCACGTGATCGCAACCAGCTGAGAACCAAACAAGCGCATTTTGAAAAACCTGTTCAAAAGATGCAAGTAGTAGTAAATCATTGGCAAAATGCAAACAGTTTGATTCTACACCCTCCAACGGTGACATCCACGTTGACAGTTTTGTCAGATGCTGGTTAAGAATAAAATTATTTTTTATTTCAACACTTTGGTTGACATACACTTTTCCAGAGATGCTAATGAGAGATGTGGCTCAGTAGTTACTGCATTCTCTCCTGACTACCTCTTTGTGTATGGAGATGACTAACCCCAATGTGCCAATTTTTCGGTGCCATTTCAGAACACCAGGCTGCTTGATACACACGAGTTAATCAAAAAAATCCTATGAACGTAACACAAATTGAAAAATATAAACGCAAATATTATGGTCCTTTGCATTTTAGAGTAAACTAACTGAAGAGCTGTTTGCCTATACTGTTGCAAAAACATCATGTTTGATCGTTGTACATGCTTTTGTGCAGTGAAAGCAGATACCACGTTCATTTATTGAATGCTTCACCCTTGAAAAACAGCTGAATGCTAAAGCTTCATTGCAATAAAAAGGATATTCTAAAAAAATTGCAACATCACTTGCATATAATATATTTTTAAATGCAAAACAAAAAGAGAAGAATCTTCCTTTGAATGCTAATATCGGGATAAGACAGTACATACGAGCCCACCAAAGAAATATTATCATCCCAAATAATTAACATGTAGGAACTCACTTATAGAAATACGGCAAATGCAAATATTACTTGTACACGGTAGTCGGTACTTTTGACTGCAGCTGCTTGCCCTAAAAATGCAAGGTCATCTTTGAGGTTTTGACATCACATGATTACGAATGGATCGAAAACGTGAAAATGCAAGTCTGAGGTTTGCACGAATTGGATTACAAAGAAAGCGTTTTCAAAAACCACTTTCAAATTCATCTGATTCAGCATTGATTGAAAATTATAATCATTTTCGGAGTTTCTATATGCTTGAATTATTTGAACATTTTGAAAAGTAAAATTTTGACATCAAAATGTCTCGCGCTCATCATCATAAAGCGTTTGTTTTGGATTCCAAAATTTTCTACAAAGCCTATCAATCAGCCTTCACGACTTGAATAGCATAGCGGTTATA
>JGI24158J21664_10008430_pt1 | contig 13710 bp, 7 predicted proteins | sample Ectturendosymbi3_FD_21664 | JGI IMG/M metagenome (IMG submission 21664) | reverse complement strand
CTAAATCGCTAACATATTTAATGTGAACTGCTTCTTTGCGCCCTGAAATATAGTTCTGCAGCAGTGGGTGTTTACTAAGGAAATATTTCAAGATAATGAACCCTTCAACAGTGAGTGAATTTAATGTTAGTCAGCAGATTCATTACAAACGTTTGATGGAACCAGGGATATCTAGAAACTCCAGGGATATCTAGGAGTTTCAAGATATCTTTGGACGGAACCATACTGTTTGTAGATTGTCACAAACTGTATGTTTTGCCTAAAAACATGCATTTCCAGAGTAGAAGAAAAATTCAAGTTTCCACTAGTTTGTACAATGTGGTGCCATTTCAGGATCGTCAGGATTACTGCACTTTGCTGCAGACGAGCAGGGGTGTTCGAAACGGAAAGTTGACAGAAACCTGTTCGGATTTTCCGAAATATTTTGCTTCGGATTATTTTTTAGTCATTGTGTCTTCGTTTCGGTTGGTTTCAAAGTCATTAATAATAAATCTTGTTAGTATATCGTAAAATTGAACAGACTTTTCTCAAGAAACGTCATGTTGCTGCAGAGTTTGGAAAGGTTGCTCCTTAAATGAGCTAATAATCATTTTCAGATAAGCTTGAAATTTTAGCATTAAAGTTATAAAAACAGTTGGAAGTTGGCATTACTTATAACATGATGTTATGCAATGATTTCACTGGTCCGGCCCACTTCAGATTAAATATGCCTGAAGTGGCCCCGGAACTGAAACGAGTTTAACACCCCTGCGGTGGAGTATCATGGTTCTTACAATTTTTCAACTCCCGAGTAGCATTTCATTTCTTCCCTTGATGATTCATATTCAGATATGCAAGTTCTAAATGTATCAGAACAACATTACCGAAAACGGTTCATTGTAGCCTACAGCAAAACATAAGAAAAGAAAAACCGTTGATGGTTTCAAGGAGCGAAGGGAAACAACGATTGTCTGCCGTGATGAATGTTAGCAGGCTATTAAATCAGACATTTCAGAACTCGTGATTATTCTCACTTCTACTGTATGAGCTTGCTTCCGTCAAACCATTTCGCCAAGTAAATTCTGCGTATGTGTGCTGGGCTGTTCATGCATAGATTCCGTGCGCTGACCTTTGTTTCACCAGTCGATGTCCCGTACTATAGCGCGGCGGCAATGTTTGAATTTATTCGTTCTGCCAAGCGGACGTTTCACGTTTTGTTATTCAGTTGCCATGCTGTCGTCGAAGCATTTTGTGCTGCTGCAGAACGAATAAATTCAAACATTGCTGTCGTCGAAGTATTTTCTGAATTTCAAACATTGCTAAATTCAAACATTGCTGTCGTCGAAGTGCTGTCGTCGAAGAATTTTCTGCTTTTTTAGAAGCGTTTTGTAAATAAAGGAAATCTGTGAAACGATCCTGAAAAGGGTGATTGAGAGCTTAGTCCTTGCCTCGGATCGGTAAACGTAAAATTTCAGGTAGCTCAGTCGGGAGCCAGAATATTACTAATATAATGAATGGACTTGTTCTTTACTTTGTACCGTTTGAAAAAACCAGCAGTTCTGCATGGAACGATGTCCTTCCTCACAATCTACCTCTGCGACGGACATCCAAACCTCTAGATTGGTTCTTCAGACTGGGAATGTTACGTAAACTCCTAGACCGGGAATTGAACCAGGGCTGCCTGGATTAGAGCCAGGAATTTGCAGCAGGGTTTCACTGCGTTGCGTAAGGAGATCAAATAAATTTTATTAACTATGGTGCGATAGTGCACGGGATATTCAATAAGGGAATGTCTAAGAGAAATTTGTGTGTATGTCCTGCTGTTTGTTTGGATGCGTTTGAATCTCCAGTTATGCGCAAATTTTAAGTTGCAAGGTCAGTTACAAAACGTTCTGCTGTCACTTTCAACTGCTGAGAAATCGACAGCGAAGGAAGAAAAAATTCCTAATTTGAGTTTAGTGTGCTGCACTTTTCGTCGGTTCATTAAACAAACGGTTGACTATAATTTATTGCCTACAGTATTCGTTTAAATGCAACCTACATCTCATAAATGATGCTGATCCTGAAAAGTTTTTGTTTCTCTTTTCCTACACCACACGAACCACGTCATATGAGAATTCTTAGACTTCGTTTTAACGGTTCACATGCAATAAATGTCAGGCGAAAGCAGTTTCACAATTCATAGTTTGAATATTGCACTACATCATCGGCACAAGGTTTTTTGCGATAGCCACATAGCTGTGTTTGTTGAATAACAACTGATTTTTGTTTTGCCCCATTTAGAGCAGTGTTTTGAGTCTACTGCAGCATGCTTGAAAAACCATCGTTGCTTCAGTGGTCACTGACAATAGTGGACGTCTGTTTCAGTGTTTGTATTGTTGAGGAAAATCATGTTTAACCTTTTACTTCCGAATAACAATTCAATGCACCAATGCATTTTATAAGGTTGTCTGAGATGTCCGCATGATAGATTTATGGTGAAAGTTCTAGCAGCGAGGTTAGAACGCTTTGACAATGTGAGGAAGAGAAAGCAAGGAAATAACCTGACTAGAGATGTAGTGCATACAAAAAAGGTGTGGGAACGCATCATAAAATAGCCATTTTGACACTTCTTCCAACTCATTTCAAAGCAAAACATGAATAAGAACGCCGTCCCCACGCGCTCCCACTTCACTAAACCCCTGAACATGACGCATATATTATGAAATACACACACTAGGATCATAGTATGTACTTTCCACGATGGGTGTAAGTAAGGAATCGATCAGCAAATTTTAATAGGAAATCGCTTTCACGTAAAATTACGCATCCTAGATTCTATTCGAATAAGGACTGAGGATGCGTAATTTTACGTGAAATCGATTTCCTATTAAAAATTTGCTGATCGATTTGCTGCTGATCGAAAAATTTGCTGAAAAATTTGCAAAGAAACTGTGATGGATTAACTTGTGCATATCACTACTGTGGCTTTTCGATTAAAAGTAAATAATAAATACAAAAGGAAAAATGCAGAACCAAGCAGCACAATCCTCAAACGGTTTGCGGCCAGGCTAAAGCCCGTCTTGTTGGTGGCAAAGATGAGTCATAGGCACCTCACCTTGTCCGCAATAAACATCTGTTTTGATCTGAATATTGAAATGAACTGCTGTCGATAGCAAACTAACGGATTGTAAAAAAAATTCCAGTTTCGTTATTGTAGCTTCACGTGCTTTCGGTCTTTTTGATTGAAATTACGCAGCACATCGTCACGTTTCAGAGAACTGACAGTTCATACAATACGCTTCGAATAGAAATTTGGGTCTCATTTTATATTTAGAAGCAATGTCCACGGAGTGCCCATTGATTTTTATTTTGAGTTGAGTATTTAAAGGAAAATATTTTCAGTGCAGTCATCTGATTATCATCACATATACACATGCAATCAACGTGAGTAAAATGCGACTTCATGTGACAAAACAGGCAAGAGAGCGTATAAATACTTACTTTCACTGAGCTCTTTTAGGTTCCAACGCAATTTATGTTTAAGCAACTGAAATTTAACACATATCACGCATTCGTTGCTTAACTGAATTCCAGACCAGTGGTTAAATTTATGATACTTTGCAAAACCTAAAAAAAGCACTAACTTCATAAAGAAGCCACCTTTTTGTAGCAATTCTCTAGACTGGGAGCGTCATGGACCTAAATCGAATTCCTAGCTAAGCACCTTGCGATCATATTGAGTGTCTCGAACTGATGCTGTCTTGAAGCTTGTTGCAATGTCTGTGCTCAGTTTTGACAAAAAGGGACTGCCTATAACAGACAAAAAAGTGGCATACACCCTGAATGAAGATTATGGCAATGAATGGTTTGAAATGCGACAAAGCTGAAACTGAAAATTTGAAGTTTATTTAAAATCTCTGAATATTGATTTCTACCGCAAATATTTTTCTTATACGCTTGTACGAACACTTTTGAAATATGCAGCGGCTCATGCTAATGATTAATACAAAAACTGTGAATCAGAATATGTTATCCCAAAGCGTGTTTATTTTGCATTGTATTGATCGCTACGTGAACACGCCATCCTTCTCTAAGACATCTTTAAAAAGATAATTTGAATGTATTTGCTTAAGACAGAAGAAACGTATCAAGATGTGAACAGAAACGAACTTTTTTTGAAATACTTGTTTTTCATGAATACAGCACAGAATTTGCTGAACATGGAAAAAATTATTCGGAATTAAAAATACCGCATTTGCCAATACGGCACCATACTGAATCATATTTTGAAACATTTTTCTCAGTTTTATGCGCAACTACTTAAAAATTGCAGCAAGCTCAGTCTGCGTATTGTCAGTAATATGCTTGACCTCGAATGCATCTTGCTTTCGATTGTACCATATGCACGATTTTCGCTGTTTCTGAAGATTTAAAAACTGTCGGTCCTATTTCACCGCTTTACCTTGCATTTTGAAACACAAGATTTTTCATACACAGTAACTGGACTTCCATATTTGTGCAGCAAACACGCAAAATATTTATGATTTCAACAAAGCGAAATAATTAGATTGCGTAGTAATTTCAAACGTGGGTTAACCATAAAAAACTTGTAGATTTTAATCCACATGTTTCAAGCAGTGTTTGATTTTTCTATTGTTTGAAGCTGTGTTTGATTTTCGAACTAACGGAATCGTGTTTTCAGAGGAATAAAAACATGGCGAACGTTGTTACTGCAAATATACTGCCTGTTGCTATGCCTGCTATACAAAGCCCACATCCTGGAGCCAAGTATGCAAAAATGTACAAGTACCTGGTGGTAAGAAATGTTCAATCGATGGCACCACAGCTTTGTACTGCAATATTTTCTTTCAGAATTACCACATGTTGAAGTAGAGCAACCACCGTGTGCAAAAGGCCGAGCTCTGTGATGTCATGGTTTGCAGTGCAAAATCTGATAAATAAGCTGTGCCTTAAAATTTTTCGTCAGACATCACAATTGAAAGAAACACCTTTTAAACCTCTTGAAATAATGTTACAGTCTACACAAAGGTTACGCAGTCGAATCAGTCACCATTGATCCTAATGTGAAAACGATTTCACGCAACTTTTGGCATCCTGAAATCATATTAAAATTAAAGTTGAAGAATTCAACAGGAAAAAAATCAAACATATAAACCCACATTGATGACAGACAAACTACATATATTGTTTCTGACAATAAAACACACTCCAATCAGAGGAACGTAACATTTTCTATTTTTGAACACTAATCCATAAATTTAAATAAAAATATGTTTTCAAATTCATTGAGACAAGGCTAATATTTTCAAGCATATAAGAATATCACGTAACTGTTTTAGTTGAAAGAGACATCCGGCAGTAAGGGTTATAGCAATTTGACTTGCTAAAATCGTTGTTCTTCTAATGAAATCAAGGAAAAGGTAAGACGTAAAATATTCACATCTTCGTGGCAAGTCTACCAGCAGAGTACACAGGATTTGTTCCCATATTTCCGAAGGTGTTGCAGAGATGTTTCAAATATGTTCACTCTTGCTTTTCCGTGATTGAAACTAACTAGAGAATGATCACATTTTCGCTGTTGTTCTTTTCAGTCAATCGGTTTGCTTTTGTAGGGGACAGTGCGTTCATTGCTTTATTTCAATAACGGTTGACACTTTTGCAAAAGTTTTGTGTTGATCCTCATTGATTGAAAGTATGGATTTTTCGGGAAAGAAACACGTGTTTGTTTATGTTCAACAGGTTGCACGAGCCAAATGAGTTGGTGCTAGTGCAATGTAGTCTTGCAAAAAGCATGTTAATGCACACATTGTGAAAGCAACCTCACCTGGTATGATAAACATCTGGAGATACAATGCGTTTTTCATAGGTTAAAGGACCTTTGAGATATTGCTGTTGAAAATTTATTTTGCGGTTGTTGATCGTGAACAATTCTCAACGACCTTTCAGAAACAATGTGATTGGAAATTTCCAGAAAACATGTTTAATGTAAATTTTGCACCGTGTTGTTTTTTTTAGAGTAGTTGTGCGTGACATCTCAAGCAAATATTTCCTGAAAAATATTCAAAGATTTTCGAGAATTCTGATAAAATATATTTTGACCTGAATTGTTTCATGATGTCACTCCTACTCAACGTAAAATCAGTGTAGTCAATACATAGCTTGAATGAGAAAAATTTCTACATACCTAGGATGAGAATAACGTTCAGAGAGGAAAATATTTTAGGCGATCTTCAAATGATATTGAAATACGTGGTACCCATTGCAGAATATGAGAATATATGTGGAACCATGGCAATCTTACCTTGTGCATGGTACATTTGGTAAAAAAACAAAAATATTTACCAAAGTTGAAAGTGTAATTTCAAGGAATGACTCAACAGGTGCAAAAAATGTTTCACCTGATGGACAATTATGCATTGAACATTAATTTGTTCGTAATTCTTTTAGGAATTTTTCTTCAGAAGTATCCACAGAGTCGAAACTGGGTTGTTCTGCAAAAGCAATTGTGTTAGTTTCATACGTAGATGGTTTGTTTATGATGTACCAAACGACTACACTGGGGCGTCGTAAAGTCATTTGTTTGCTGTAGTCCTTATTACCTGGTTTGTTCAAATCCTTCCTCGAGACGACCCAAACATGTGATTTATTTGACCAAAATTGTCTTTATGGCATAAAACACAAGCCGCACGTAAACGTAAACCTTACCCTTAAATAACATGGTTTAGACATTTCAGGTTTTGATCCAATGGGAAAGTTTTTTTTTCCGAATTTGTAAAACAGTAGGGACCCTAGATTTTATGTGTTTTCCATGACAACCGTACAGTGTCAAGTGCTTCCCAGGCTCTGATGTTCCATCAGTTTGTTTTCGTTGTCTTACGTAACGCAAGGTGCTTGCAAAGTTTCTTTGGTATTTGTTCATATGTGGCATGTCTTTCGTAGGTAATCATAGCGTTTCATTTGAGCTTTATCCTTTCTCTGACAAATTTAACGGGTAGGGAAAAGAAGTACTATCTTTCTTGGTGATAAAGAGCACTAAACACCTTTCCTACTCACGTGAACAACAAATAAGGTTTAAAGTAACCCATTAATAAATAATAAAATGCAAACTGTTCCTTCAATTACGTTGATTACACAAAATACACCGGAAACGTAACCCTTGTTCCGTGATTTGTGCACTAATAACGTTATTCTCTACTTTAACTTGATGCTGTATTGATGAAAAGGAAAACCAAACCTGAGTGGGTGGAACTCAAACCTGAGGGGGTGTGACTCACCCAATTTTGTGTTCAGAAAAAATTCAAATATCTAAGCTTATTAAAAATATATATTGCATTTGAAGAACCTATCCTGCTCCACGCTGGTAAGGAAGGACGTCTTGCGTGAATGACAGCCCTTAATTGTCACAATTGCAGCGCTATATCACATGGGAGAAAAACTAACAATAACGATACACTGGGCGATTTCAACCGGAAAACACGAACTTTTCTCCATTGGGGAAAAGTGCAGACAGCGCGCACGAGGTTACGCGCACCAGTCGGGATGTCAGACAAATAGCCGCAGCTACTGACGAGTGGAGGGCGCTGCTGCGTTTGTTTACATAAAAACAATATTACGGCACGCCTGACGGGGGTTCGCTCAATCTCGATCTGACATTGCAGGGTGAAGCAAGATGTTTGTAGATGGTTAGTATTTGTCCACACGTGGTAGGTCTTTCTCAGATAACCAGTGACTTCGTGTTTAAATTGTATTTTTTTTTATTTTATTTCACTTTTTTATCAATAATTATTCTGTTGTGTAAGAAAAACACGTACATCGCACGAAGAATCAGCAAAATGAACTTTCTTTCTCCTTCAACGTTTGAAAATTGATTTGGAGTACAAAAGGAGAAGACATTGAAAAATAATTTCAAATCCACAGAAAAAATATGAGCATTTGAAAAATAATTTTGCTCCCATGAGGAGCTTAGAGCAAATTCTCAGATTTTCATTAGTAGACATAAATTTGTTAATTAAAATAATTACTTTCTGCTGCTTCTTGAACAAACAACGTTTGCAAATTGGAAATAAGTCAAAAATATTTATGCTTTCTACAAAATGAAAATCTTTGTCGACAATTCCACTCAAAAAAGACATGTTAAGTAGACGTCCAGAAATTTTTTTCATAATCATTTGCTACACCAGACACATTTTCTATGCATTGCAAAAGCTAATAGCAAAATCATTTTCAGATTACTCAGGTTATTCTGGGAACTCTATCCATCATATTATCCATCGCTGCCATTGCCGTCGCCGCCTCAAAAAATAATGGCAGCCCTGTGAGCTATGTCAGTTCCGGTATTTGGTGCGGACTACTGGTGAGCAAAACTGTTAATTTTCAAAGGTTTTTAGATGCAAGGCTTTTTGTTTCAGGTGACTTTACAGATGTTTCCAATACACTTAGAATTCAAGTTTTTGTGCCAATATTTATTTTGAAATGTTCCAGAAAACTGTCACCTTGGTGTGCAGATACAATGGACAATATGTTTGAAGTAGTGATCTTTGCCTCAGTGCGTGTTTCTTATCTTGTTTTGTTTGCATGATGCAGCCTGTAGCTGTGGTAGTCGTGATAATTATGCTGATTCGATAATCGTTTTTCAGGTGTTGGTGACAGCAGTGCTTGAAATGTTGTCAAGAAGAAGACCGCATTCACCTCTGGTGGGTTTAGTTATTCAATCTTCCGATTTGCTTTCAAGATCTCTATAGAGGTTATAGATCAATCGCTGCTGAAGAAAATGCTTAATGTGTGAAATAATGCTTAATGTGAAAACTCCAGTGCGTCATCATCGCTTCGAGTGAAAAGAAAGCTTTGTCACTGCAGTGGGCGTCGGATGGGGGTGCACAGGGGCATTTCCCCAAGTATTTCAACATTTGATATTTTTCTATTTATTTTTTTTGTAGAAAAATATTTTCTAACGCACTTCAGTCAGTAAAATGAAATTTCACCATGTTTTCTCCCTTTTGAAGAAATGCATTTGCTCACCACTTGAAACAATTAGTTGTTTCTCCCCTGAAAATATCCCTCTGACGCCCACGCTCACTGTCTTTGCAAAGGAGTACATAAGTAATGTTTCGCATATGAAGAAGACCACAATAAATGTTTGTCACAGACAGCAGTGTTCATTCCTTCATCCATTATATCTGATGAATCTAGTTTCCATGACTAAACCTACGACTAAATACACAAAAAAATTTTGAAGCAAATCACTTCTGAATTTTCTAGTTTTTACGGAAATGGGATCTATCTATCACACACAAAAAAAATCAGTCAAACAGTGTCATCTTTGACGATAATAGTACAGTAATACTGAATGTGTTTTGACTAAACTGGTAGCAGCAAAGTAAAAGTCACGCACTGAAGTGCAGAAAGGTTACTGTAATGAAGAAGTTGGTGGCTATGAATTCACGGTCTCTGATAACAATTTTGCAGTCCACTTACATAAACCTTTGAAACCACTTAAGCAGATAGCATCTATCATACAAAACCTCTTTTGTGTCTTTCAGAAAACATGCGGTGTTGGAAAACCCCTTACTTATTAATTTTATTGTTTTTTGAACGTTTTATGCTGATATTTTTACAATTCCTCTACATTTTTTAAGATGATGATCTGGTGAAACTCTATGTGCAAGCATGAATGTATTGCGATTGGCATGTCAATGAAGCACTATTGAATGGTTTCCATTTACCTGTTGATTGTATACAAATACCTGTCGATGCTTTGATTCAGATTCCGCATTCATTGCATATAAGACACATCATTGCCGTTGTTGCAGGAGCTATGTTTGCAATAGAGGTTACAGCTGCAATTCTGAACAGTGGTAGAGAGGTAATTTGCAAGTTTTGTTTTATATATTTTATTTTTACAAGCTACAATTTGAATCAAACCATTATTACCGAAATATTACCAAGTATTACGAAAAGATAAGATTTAATCTTGAAACTGGAAGAACATTTTGCAAGCCTTTCCAAACTATGCAAGCCTTCCAAACTATATAAACTATTCTGTGTGTGGGTCATGCTCATGTAATGTTTTTCATGATTTTCAGCCCGCACTAACTGGAATTCATGCTGTCAATTCATTCATCGCATTTGTTCAGTTGGTGCTTTCCATTCTTCACATCGCTTATTTCAATGCAACCAACTGCTGTGGATCGCAATCTGAAGAAGATGTGGTAAACCGCTAATGCTGATTGAAGGTCACCGGCAATCAGTTCAGAAATTCATTTGCATTTGCTTTGTCCTTGATCCCCAATTAATTGAAACAAGAATTGCACATACATTCACTCAAAGTAACGGCAATCAAATCATTTCAGCAATGCTTATTCAACAGACATTTAGTTTAGATAACTTTGAGCAAAGTTTTCAAACTTGTTAGCATTTAACGTATCTCACTGTATTTGAAAACAATGTAGCGCATTAGATCATCCAAATGAACGCAAAATGATTAAGACTTTAACAATAGTCATCGGATAGTACTTTACCATTGAAAATAGACTTGTTGAAGTACATTACAAAGGTTTGCATTTTTGGAAATCATTTCTAGCTTCGGCTGGCATGCAAGCACGTGTTTATTGCAATTTTCGGGCTTGTTTGTCAATAAAAAAAAACAAGGAAATCGGAGACAAGTGCTCTTAAAGGACAGCAAATCATTTGCACTTTATAATTTTTTTCCAAACTCGTTTCACACGTTTTATGTGTTGAGGTCGGTTATAAGTTTTATTTCTTTCATCCCTGCATGATTCAACCAATGTACCAACTGGAATAAAATTTCATGCACGTTTTCACACCTTAAAGTGGGAGAAAAAATTAACTTCGTACACGCAAGCACTATAATGTAAGAAGCACTGTTTTGGCAAATGATGCGAAGCATTAAATATGAAGCTCATTTTTGACTCGTGCGTTTTGAAGCTGCATGATAGAAATTGGAATAAAACATAAATGTATTGCTTGTGACGCAACAGTGATTGACACATTTTCAACGGTCACCGGGCCTGAAACAGGTGATGCAGTTTCATGTGTACGTCACAGTTGCACAATGAAGCTGCTTTTCATTATGAAATACTTTATTGTAGAGTGAATTCAGCAACTTTTCTGCTTAATGTTGAGCTTATTGGTTAAATGCTTAGCAAAGGCTGCAAGGAGAACCGCATGTAATTCAGAACCAAAACTTGAGAAAATAGGAAACAGGTTAAAGTTTTCTGCAAATATTTACTGATTTTTGATGAGCAGCTATATCAGAAAAAAGCAGAAGAAACAACACTGCTTTAGAACAAATGAAATATTACTGTGCTTCTTTCTGGTTTTGGAAAATAAAGAAAATGATCTATAGCTATTCTTTCGAAACCAATGTGTGAAGCTAGGTGTTATAGTACGTAACATAGTGCATCACTTTTTTTCTATTGGATAGGTTTCAATCACAAAGCAACAGCTAAAAACACAAAAGGGTCAATTGAAAACATTATGTGACTGGTTACGAGAGGGCTTAAAACGCCAAACTAACCACGTGCATTAAAATGTTGGTCAAGCGAAGCGACTACAATCTCGCGAGAAACTGCGTATCAGACACAACAACGCTCAACAAGAGAATAATTTCGAGAGGCTAATTCAAAACTCGTTTAATCTCATCAGCATTGATCGCGCTGAACGTTAATCCAAATCAGCGCGTTAAACGCTACAACTAAATTTCTCCTTCCCCATTAATACATTCTGTACCAGGCAAGTATAAATTTCCAAGGTCAACAATCTGATTTACAAAGCACATTGCTAAGGTAATGCGATGAGTTGTGTTCATACAAATCGCGCTGAAACATTTTGATCGATTTGTTTTGGAGTTGTTAGATGTTCAGAAATCAGAATTGTCAGCTTTCTAATGTTTTCTTTTTTCAAATGTGTTTATATGAAAATGTTGTAAGCTAACAAGTAAAGTCATGCTACAACGATTTTTGCAGAATTGCTTTGTGTTTAAAATCGACACATGAACAAGACTCTTGGTTTACAGCATGCTCCGAAGAAATCTGTTTTCACCACAGCAACCATGCCTAGACATTTACCGGAGATACCGATACAAGACGAATCACTCAAATCAGGTGAACGGCTGAAAACACTATGAAAAAGAATTTGTTTAGGCTTGATTGCACAATTGCTTTACATAAAAAAATACATTAATGCAATTTTCACTTTTAACATAATTTTTCACTGCCACAAATGTAGACACAGTGAAACATAGCAAAGAAACATGTTTACCACGTAAGTGAAATGTAATTGCTCAGATCACAGTAGGTGCACATATATGTAGATGCCAATTTCGATCATTGGATGGATTTTGTGCTTTGGAAGACGATGTGTTAGCCATGGATCGTGCTTAAACGTTCGAAATGTTTTCTATTTAACATGGCCATAGGAAGCAATGCGAGGTCGTTAGACAGATTTGGTGTAACTAATAGAATTGTGTTTTTCATCACACTTCAGTCGTATCTGGGGCGTAATTAGCAGGTAAAGTCTCCTGCAAATTTCGTTGATTCGTTTACCGCAACCTTTTGCAGATCGTCATCTGTTTTGTCAATGAATTCCAGGTATCATGTACAGAGCGTAGGCCGTGTACATGTATCAAAAACATGGAACGGCCCAACAACCTCAAACACAACATGCACACACTTCCTTCTAGCGCGATGCGTTCATCAAAACAGTTTGCAGGCTGAGGACCCACGAGTATATCCACTTCAGCCTGGTCATATTTTGATGGTTCGACAATCGTGTAGTAACGTTTCAACCCATTGTCCAGTTTTACTCGAAAGTCCAGTATCAAAAAAACGACGTTTTTTCGATGAGATTCCAAAATCATCCAGGGAATATTCTTTGCAGGCCCGTCGACAGGACGTAGCTGCAGGTGGGGCCAAAAACCAGAAGGAGGGGGGCAGATTTTTAAAATACAGTATTGCATGTATGCAGCAACCGGTGGGCCAAACGTGAAATGGGGGGCACTGATTTCAAATGGGGGGCCGGGCGCAACTGCCCCCTCCCGCTAGCGACGGCCCTGACTGTTCGGTTTCCTCGACGAATTCACGTTCTTTCCCTGTGAGTGAAGTGATGGTCCAATTTCCAATCACAAGCTCATAGCAAGATTGCCGTTTACACGTGACTTTCGGAGAGCTGTTTAAGAGACAGTCGCGAAACATCACAAATGGTCTTTCTGGCTAAAGTCTGAACCCGTTCCACGGTGACGTGAGCGACGATCGATATTCAGTGGATTTAAATAATTTTCACATTTGCCGCCCACATTCTACAGTTGGACACACCGGTCCGGCCATTCACACAGCAGCATTTGCGATATCAGTGACACCACGAGAAAAAGGTTGTGTGGAAAAATTTTTGTCGGAATGGCTTTTCACTGATTTTATTGCAATTGCAGTCACGCGGCAATTAGTTCACCTGAAATAGAGAGTCTATAAATTGCACTTTAATGTGTCTCTTTCAGGGACAGGCTATGATTTTGTCCCTTTTTCTGCCACAACCCCCTGATCAGATATTTTATTCCCTGTAAAAATCAGCGTTACATTAATGACAAAATCGTTCATCGCATTTCAACCCTTTCGATTCATTCATTCAGCGTGCCGTCTTCGACTGACGAAGGTTGACGACCATAGCTCTCCATAGGGTCCTGTCGTTAGCTTTCTTAACACAGTTTACGTAATT
>JGI24158J21664_10008429_pt1 | contig 13710 bp, 9 predicted proteins | sample Ectturendosymbi3_FD_21664 | JGI IMG/M metagenome (IMG submission 21664) | reverse complement strand
TATCAAATTTCCTGCGGAACACCTGACGATCTTTCACGGAACACTAGTTTTCCGCGGAACACCGGTTGAAAATCACTGGTCTAGTGGTTAGGCGTTACGGCTGCTATGCCAATGGACCTGTTTTCGGTTTGACTCTCACCTTGCCGACTTTACTTTTGTTTGTTTACTTTTTTCAGGCTTACGTGTTACCTTTACGGGTTAGGGGAGTCGGAGTCCAAAACTTTAAAATGTGTCGGAGTCGGAGTATATTCAGCCGAAGCAGGAGCGGAGTCGAAAATTTCAGACCCCGTACACCTCTGGAAGCTTAACATTACGGAAAACGCTTCATCCTTTATGATGGAACAAGACCATGGTGATGCAACAAAGCTGTTTTGAACAATACCGTGCGGGTCGTATTAAAGGTCTTGGTAGTACATTAACCGATGGTTTTTCTTGTTGCTTTACTTTCAGGCGTTTCTGCTCTTGGATATGCCTTCAGTGTAGTGTTGTTAAGGTATAACAAAACAGCCAACTAACCTTGTTTCTTGTTAGTGTGCCAAATTTAAAAAAACACAAACGAAATTGTTTGAGGCAAACCTTGATCTACTTCATCGTAATCGTCGTATGTGGCATCGTAATAGTACTCATACGACAATTCTTCTGCAAAATAAAATAAGAAATTACATAAAATCTTAGCAGAAGTGTTGCCACCAGATTCTTACCTCTGGATGACCCTTTTCGGCAGAAGTCGGTGTTGTCGATCTCTTTGCTTCCCATCAAACAATCTGCCAACAACTGTAACGATCAGCAAAGGTACAAACAATCGGGAAGTCAGAAAAATAAAGCAATTAAGTTCCCAAGTTTCTGCCAGTCTTTTGCTTGATTGACTTTGAAATGACGGGGTATCTGTTACGTCAACTAATCGCATCATGTATTTCGTAATCAAATTTTTCAAACAAAAACAAGTTTGTTGTTAGTTCCGATAAACGGGGTTCTAAATAGAATTTCTTAAACAATTCTGATCAAAAAACAGATGCACAAATAAATACCAAAATACTGTGGATTGCACTGCACGAGACCATTTGGAGCAATTTAAATGATATAAATATGGTTCTGCGCAATAGAAAAGCCGCAACAGGCTAATCACATCATTTTAACGTAACGCAGGCGTGGTGGACCCGCGGCACGGGTGAACATTTAATACGGCTCGCGTCAAAAACTTCTTTACCCACATTATGACACAACATCGCGTCAGAACGAAGGTGGGTGACAAGCAGACATGTCGACAGTCAGCCAAGCGACGTCTCTCTCGCTCGTTGACATAGTTCTCTTTCCGTATTTTGCTTAGGAAGAGGAAGGCAGAATTTGAAAACAAAATAATTACCTAAGTAATTTTTGCGGCCCGCCAGCGATAATCCACAATCCATGCGGCCCGTGATAGTAAACAGGTTCCCTATCTCTGAAGTAAACGTTTGGAGCTTGATCTTATTAACCAAACGATTCGAGCGTGACGTTAAGGAACACAAACAATATATGTATTGGCAGCAAGTTGACTAAAAATGTAAGTTTTGTTTAACAGAGTAGACTTTCTTCACGAAACCCTGTTTAGACAAGTACTTCCCCTTTCACTGTTCAACAATATCAATCAATCACCGCAGTCTACACCAACGGTGCACAACCTGCGGCCTTCGATAATGAAATTTGCGGCCGTCCACATGTAATTCGCAATATAAGATCTGTCGGCCGTGCTGGCGTATATTGAAGCAAATTAAACGCAAGACAAGAAGATCAGTCGACACGATGCTTAACAATCTGGATGGGGATGTCACAAAGAGTTATAGAATGAATACACAATTTATGTTTGAATGTGTTCTGTGTTGGTTGGCACTTGGCAGTATCTCATAAATATAACTCGAACCCATTGGCGGCCGTACTTCATATAAATAAAAGTAATGCCGCCGGCAATTGCAAAAGGTTGTACACCCCTGGTCTACACCAATTTATGATGACTTTGGTTGCATTGTTTCAAAGTTACATTTTAGTCACTAATTCGCACACATATTTTTGTCGCTTGAAATTTATACTGCATTAGTCAATTTTTAGGCATCTGCAGCCTATTTTTAGACGCTATTTGGTAAAAGATTGCGACGAGAAATTCTGCTTTTTGTTTGACAGGGTAATCAGCGTGGACCCCCTAATTCACTTTAAGAATTTCACTTTATCTGCTTAATACCAACAAAACACCATCGAACCACTGCGTCGAATTTGGATTTGTTCCTTTGCATTTCCGTTTTTGAGGTTTTTAACATGCTAAACTTGCATATATGCCTGTGAACGTTCTGGATAAACGAAGGACTTGGGCAAAGACGAAGATTTGTTAATAGAGTGTTGCAGACAGAATTGCACATATCGTTGAGCTGCAAATAGGAGTTAACGAAAGAAATAATATTGTAAAATTATATGCAAAACCATCAACCAATGATAATACAAAGTACACCATGGCCTGTTGCAGGTCAATGACCATACCTGGAATGCTAAGCTGACAGTTCTTCGACAGATCATCGGTGTGGAACTGGTACATTGGCAAGGTGTGCAAAATAATGATCAGGTAATCACCAGGAAACAAAGGCCAAGAAGCGCCAATGCAAGCTGCGTTGAAGTGGATCTGCATAAAACAGGAAGTCAGCTCTTATCCATTCAAATTTAACTTTTCCATTAAAACGAAAAATGTGCACCTTCGTTGTTATGACAATCTTGATGCCTAAAAATCGTAAGGCAGTGCTTCTTAACCGCGTGAATGAAATTTTTGCAAGGGTGACTGAATTTTCTGTTGCTAAGTTTTTCGATCCTTTCGTTTCTCTTCTTTTACCCAACAGATAGCAGCAATCATGAATAAAATGGCGATATTGAAGCTTTCTAACTTTACGTCTAAAACAGTCAGCAACTTATCGCTTCAGGAATACCGCACTGTGATGCTATTAGCAACCTGCATGACATAAAAGGGAAAGATTTTGCCAGAGATTCCATGTTTTATTCACGCGAGTGACGTAATCTCTGCTGTGCTATGCATGAAGCCTGTGCGAATGTTATATGGTAGAATCGCAGTACTTTCGAAAGTTTCATTTTCAAACTCGAGTGAAAACTAGACACATGAACACTGATCAGAGTAGCCTTACCAGTTGAAGTAAAGAAGTAGCTTATTTCTGATATTGGGTCTACTTGGTTGTTACCACTTTGGTATTGATTCCAACGCCTAATACGAGTTTACATCTCCGGTATATAATACCTACAGAGTCAGAAGGTCTTAGAAATATGCACAAAAACACTTTGCTTTGATGAAAGTGAATGTAAATTTAAACATGAAATCGATCAGGACGCGCCAGCTTCATCAGCTTCGCAAATCAGAGTTTTTAAGGCTAGCGCCGGTAATAAAATCCTTTACTGCCCCCACCCTGGGAAAATTTTTCCGACGCCCATGGTCCAGCTGAAAACTAAGCCACGAAACGCGCTGGAATGCACTGACTCGTTGCTGAGGAGGGATGCATCGGAGGAATTAATTCATCTGCAGTTCGACAAGTTGATGCAGTTCGGGAGCTGCACAGAAGCAAATGGCTTTCTATTGTAAATATGTATAGTTTTCTGTCGTTTTTTTTGTGGTTTTGTTATTGTGTTTGCAGTGGCAGAGGTCTGGCTGGAGTTTGATTCTCACCGAGCGCGCAGTTTTCAGGTTCTATGTCGTTGACTCGTTGAAATACATCGGATGACTGCATTTGTTGCTTTCGTAGCTTCCCATTTTTTGACAATTGACGCGAATTCGGCTGTTTATTAGCTTAAGTAGATCTTGCATAAAAGTCACTGTGAAGTGGTTAGGCCAATAGTGTCATGTGGGACATGCATTCGCAGTGGGGTGAACCGGAATGAAGCAGAGGGGTGAACGGGAATGAAGCAATTGATGGAAGAGGTGATCGAGACCGAAAAAGGTTAAGAAGCACTGGTGTAAGATTCGGAGAGAATTTCTTCAAACTTCTGGCAATGTGTTCATTTCACAGCGTATAGCACACCACATGGGTTAGCAGAAATACACGGGAACTGGGAAAACATTTTTACGCACTATGTTAAGACATCATAATCAGAGAGGTGACTTCAGTACATTAGTGCAGGCACTACTGAGAACCTAATAAACACTGATGCAACGCACTAGCGAAGACCTTCATCTTTCATGTCAATCAGAAGGGTTGCGTTGTGGGTAAAAAATAAACACTTGTGTAAAGTATCAGGGGAGTGGGTAAACACACAATAGACAGAGATCCACGTCTATGAAAAAATGCATTAAATACTGTTATGAGACAGGTAACTTGATGCTGACCGAACACTGCCCTGGCGTCTCTGGATACATACAATGTGTTGTATATTAAAGAAGGTTATCATAAAAAAAATCTACCATAACTCACAAAAATCACTCGTAATTGTACAAAAAAATGTTAAACATGTGATCTTCAAACAAGCTCTTGAAAGTAACCAGTTGCAGGTAAAATGCAGCATAATATGAATCCTCATTATTTGTTTGAAAATTGTGAATATATAGAGCAGGGGTCGGGAACCTTTTTGGCTAAGGGAGCCATGAAACCTGTATATTTTTAATTGTATTTCCATGAGAGTCATATAATACTTACTAACTAACGTGTGCATTTTTAAGCAAAATCAGCAATTTTAACCAAAGGTAAATGTCTGAATTTTCTCTTTAATAACATGCTTCGTACTGTTAATGCAACTTCTGGTGCTGCATGGTGTTGCTGATGGCTTTGTAGTCTGGTAGATGGAAAATTACAGAAAAAGTTTCATTCGTAACACTGGTGTTAAGAAAATACCAAGCAAGCCAGATGCCGTCATCAAGAGCCACATCTGGTTTGCGAGCCATAGTTCTCAACCCCTGATATAGAGCAACTTCTATATTCTTTGAAATTCAATGATATTCTGAATGGTAAATAATCCGTTTCACAAAATGTATAATTTCTGTCATGCCACATGTACTGTATATTACGCCAATGAACAGGATAATAAAACGGAACTATGAAATTGAACACAAACAGTACAGTTCTGTGCATTTGCTGTAAGTTTGCATAATAATCACTCAAGACATAATTATTCACTATAGAGCCCATAATAACTGCTCTAAACTTACACTCTGCATTTTTTCTTCCACAATTTTTCTAGGAAATCTTTATCTTGCAAACAAAATTCCATGGCTCAATGCTTTAAAGCGTTTTTCATGACAACAAAATTTCCCCAGGACTTTATGACTGTGGTAACCCTTATTTTACTCAATAATCTCAAAAATGTTGTCAGCAGCTCAGACAAACAAAAACCATAACTGACTTGAGCAAGTGATCCATAGTTGGTTGTCCAGTTTTTGAAAGTGTATCTGAATTTTACCTCAGAACCTGTGATTTTTGAAATGCTGAAAAAATAACCTTCAACCAAGTCCAAGCCTTTCCCTGAAAAATAGAAACTGTTCAGCAAGCATTGCAGTAGTCTCTTAACACAATCCATACACTCAGTAGAAATGAGCAATAATCACACCAAAGGCATGAAAGTATATTTTGCCATATAAATAAAGCTTACCAGATTGTGACCATGTCAGATTCAAGGCAATAGCATTTGAATCACCATTGTCAAATGCATACCAACTGGCTTTTACCCATTCTGGTGCAGGAGCTGGATGTTCATGAGAGGAAGACCAAGGAGTTTTATAAATTCCTGAGTAATAAAGTGATTCGATAAAAAATGTGTATGGATTAAGAAAAAACTAAACTTATAGTTTTGGTATGAGCAACAATGAACAGATCAAAAATAATATTTGGACCATTGTGTAATAAAGGGCACTTAAACATCTGAAATGTCAAGTAGAAGCATCAATACTCCTTTTGCTATCCAGGCATTTATGCAATTAATGCTTTCAGGTAAGCATTACAGGGATCGCTAGGGTTTAATGACATAACCAATACAAAAATTATCAAGGGCTGTATATCAACACGTCAGTTTATTTGAGAATATGATCATAGTTTGGAAGTCCTGCCAGCACCACTACTCCACTGGCAACTGCACTTTCACCTAATACCAAGTAAAACTTCAATATTCATAGATCCAAGTCAGTTCAATGCAACTATTTGCCATTGCTATCAAATAAGCAACTTTTTTTTATAACTTTGACCCTTACATAGTCATGAGATTGTAACGTTTTATTCAGTAAATAGTACTTTTGAAATATTTAAAGATTGTACCATTCTCTACTACACAGTTTTGGAGAATGCACCACTCTCAACTTTGTTGTGGTAAATGCATCATTCTGCACATATTTTTAGTATAGTACAGTAATGTTAAAAGTACATAGATTTGTTTGCTTCTTCAGCCTACAAATATCACATTTCTTTTGAAAAGGTCATATTTACCAACAGACACAGCACTATCAATCATTACAGGAAGATATCTTCTTATCCTTGATTCTTAACCCAAAAAATTAGATGAAGAAAGTAGAAGACCAAATTGAAATGTATAGATCACACTGATTATAAAACTGCAAAGACTCCTTAACACTTTGAGAGCAAGCGTACGATACATTCGTACTTCAACTTCTGCCTAAAAAACAACAGTTTTCAGTGGCCTTACCAACGCCATAGCTCCTCCGCTGATTGAGCCAGAGAGCTGTTCAACAGCTCAAGCAGATCGGCCAGTCTTCTAGTCTGCACTTGAAAAAAAATTTTTTGGTTGGGGGGTGCGGATTTTTTGTGACTGACGTCATAAGTTGAAGTAGTTTTGGGGTGATTTTGGCTCATGTTGCCTGGCCTAGGGCCCAACCACTAGGCCAAAGTGTTTCGCTGAAGTTTTCATTGGAAACAAGGCTCAAGTCTGAGTCTTTTGAGTCTTTGATCGACTTTCTAGCGTTTCTGGGTCAAAAGTTATGATATAAAATAAACAAATTAATTATCTAATTAGTCAAATATTTTTACTACTTTAGATCATAACTTTTGAACCTGAAACCCCAGCAAGTCATCCAAAGTATCAAAAGACTCGGATTATAGCCTAGTTTCTAATAAAAACTTCAGCAAAATACTACCATCTAACAATTGGCGCCCAGGGCCATGTAAAGTGGTCCAGGTGGCCTAAAAGTCCTCCACTTATGACGTCACACAAAAAATCTGCAACCCCCAAACAAAAAATTTTTCTGAGTGCAGATTAGAAGACTTGTTGCGTCTTTTGACGTTTCGACCAGGTCCGTAGCACTTACCGAACAGGAGAAATTCTCATGCAAAGCCAAGTGCGTTTGGGTGTTTTTTTTCAAAAATCCCCAAAAGCAGCCGAATGCCACAGTGTTAACGAAAGTATGAACAAGGAATTCAAACAAAATAAAAAATTAAATATGTTAAACATTCATATATAAACGAACAAAAACAAAGTATGAAACTACTGTGACAATAAAAATTTAGAATACTAAAATATGAAAATACCAAATAAATTATGAAAGTTTTAAGAATACTCTGAGAAAGGTTCACTACTAATGAAGAGAAAATAATGTACAAAAGATAACTGTTATTATCTGTCAAGGTGCCAACACAAAGAAATATTATTATAAGTAAAAGCAAACAAACTTGCATGAAGTTGCACTATATAGCAGATTACTTACAGTGCACTTCATGTAAACATTAGTAAAATTTCTGATATCAATAACATACTTGTCTGATTGCATTCAGTCTCACTCAATGCTGAATGATCACTGCAAGCATCATTGCAAGACACATGTATCATGTATGTTGGATGAATAAAAAGAAGACAAATCAGCAATATTTTATGTCCAGAGTGATGGTAAAGGGTAGATACATCTTCAGGGTACATTATAAACAATGCATAATGTTACATGGTATATCCAAATAGATTGAGTTTAACAACAAATTCCATTCATCTCTTGTCCCAAAAAACATCTATTGTCTATTGTTGTACTTTGTACCCCAGCTTTTATAGTAGCACTGGCAATGCCATCCTATTCTGCGAGACAAGTTGATGACAAATTTGTTTAACTGCGACTAGAATTTAAAGCACCTCACTTTTTCATAAATGATAGAGCAGCAGAAAAAATCAAAATAACAATCTAGTTTCTGTACCTTATTGACAAGTGCAATATCAACCATTGGCCAAAATACAGTTGCAGTAAAGATCCACTGCATACTAATGAAAATGCAAACTGAACCAAACAACTTTTAACTTGGCATGATTTGTCATAGGCTTTGTCTGTAGGAATGGTTGATAGTTAAAATTTGTCTAACACATACATAGACACAGCATAATCAGATTCAGTTCATTCACCAGTTATATTTTAATAATTTAAATGCCTGATGTATAATTTACAAACTTCCATTTTTCACACCAGTAGAAAAAGTTTTGTAGCACTTCTGTATGATGATGACTGAACACAGGAGTTACTGGGTTTTAGTGTTTGTGCCATTTAAGTATTGCCTGTGCAAACCAACAATGCCTGTGCAAACCAACAATGCCTGTGCTACAACTCAGGATTTTTGCATTCTTGTGCTCTTTGACTAACAACTGAGACATAAACCATTTACCTGAACATGACATGCAAATTCAAAAAAATAAACACAGTTCACACATTTGCGAAAAATTTGCATTCTCAAATAGCCTTTCAATCTTAGCTTAAACAGACATTTGCAGTAATACAGTTGATAATCTTGATTGTAAAAATTATCTGTGAAGTCTTTTCATATCCTTAAAAAGCTTTTTACACAGCTAATCATGATAATTGCTATAAATACTCTTCAAATACAGCATCAGAAAAAATGTATATGATTTAATGAAAAGCCATCTTACTGATAAGATCCAATGCACAGTTGTGGACAACATTCTATCTAGCCCAATGGCCCAGAGACCAATATCATTGCCTTTAGTGATAATGCCAGCCATCTCATCTATTGTTTTTCGATGATACATCTTGACGCTCTTCTGCTGCTATATTGCTGCTTCCACTAGGTCTTTTTTCATCGTTACGTAGATCTAAGTCTGTCTGCAAGAATACGATATTTGATTTTCTGTTGACCCTTTTATAGGTTCTGCAGAAATGCCTCTGCTGGACTTCACTGTCATTGTGAAATAGTCACTCGAATGTTTCTTGACTTGGCTGCAACTTTTTCCTCTCTCATTTTTGCCTCTTTTGCTTTTTTACGTCTTTTAGAACCACTTGGAAAAACTCTACTTAAGATGACGATCCCCCTTCTTTCCATGTTTATTTATTAATAAGCTAAATCAGGCTGCCACATTTTCATTGCAAAAAGGGAGGACAACTCACAATTGTCACATACTTGAGTGTATTATCTACACTTCATAAGTAAAATGACAAATAGGCCTATGGATAAGTTTTATGGTATATCCAAGCGTGGAAGCAAGACGTCCAGTGCAGACGATGTTTTAGTGAAAACATACAAAACAAAACCTCTATTTATCTATCCTATTTAGTTCATGAATATTTTGCAGTTTCCTTAAATTTCTTCAAATATAAAATGCCTTTATCAAAATTGTGAAACTAATTGCATGAAAGACGTTTAGAATTGCCCACCAGCTTTAATAGAGCAGAAGCTAGTTCAATTAGAAATATTTTTCTTTTTTTAGGTTTGTGGCTGCATCAAAGAAAAATTCGTTCCACACTAGCGTAATGAGCCATAACGCTGAAGTAAAACTGTGCAATCTTTATCAGTTCACTGTAGCATTCAGTGGTATTGCAAAATATTTTGCCCATCTTTTATGTTCCATCAATAAATTGCATTTGGTTCATAAATGCTCTTTTTGAATGAACCCAGCAAGTTTTGGTATTGGTCAAACAATTTATCTTCATCAATAGAAACGTTTCTCTCAAGCAGATACTACTGACATAGTTTAACATTTTCCCATTCAGTTGTTTGCCAACAGAGGAATCTAGTCAAGGCATTTAAATTCAGCAAATAAAGCGCTCCATTAGCCACATGTGCAACACAAGATTTATACAATACAATGCAGATAACATCTGACATGAATAATACACAGTCATGATCCTTGCCTTCTCTGAGTTTTCTTGGTGCTGATTTAACTTGGCTTGATATGTACAACTAATTGTCTCTATTGAATCCTTGCTTTCACAGCTGCGAAACATCATACAACCTCAACAAATGATGCTTTGGACTTCTCAGTATTCTGAACTTGCCTATTGAAAGTAACCAGAAATGATTGTAAATGTCTTGAACAGAGTTTGCTCAGAGAATTCCCAAAAAACGTTTCAGAACAACATTTGGCTTGTCTATGGACATGTAGTATGAATGTGAAGCTGGGTACTTTTGAAGCATCCTTGGCAAGGTACCGGTAGGATAAAGTGATAGCCACCTGGTTAGGCTATGAGAAATAACATTTTGGTACTCAATATCCACAAAGTCACAATAGTTTTTTAACTCTTTTTTGCGAACTGTGCAAATGCAACCACATGTAATTTCACTCAACTTCGAAATTATTTAGTCCCTTTCTGAAAAAGGGATGCTTCTGACTAATTTCTTCATTTTTTAGCATTACTGATTAGCTACAATTACTAAAAAATACTACACTACGCTATGTACAATACACTCATCATCATATTACAGCTCATCAGCAAAGCTAGTACAGTACCTATAATGGAGTCAGAAGTCCGCACTCTAATGCCAAAGTCATTGAGATACTGAATAAAGATTTACCACTGCTATGTAACGATTAATGTGAAAGCATTACTGCCTTTCGAGCCGAGAATTAACTCAACCAAAACATAGATCAATTTGACAACTTGCACTTCTTGCAGTTGAGTAGGGACAGCTCACTGTGTGTAGATATGATATATAGTAGCCAGTGTCTTAACTGACGTGGGCCAGAGGGGCAAATTTACCCCTGACAAGCTAAATATAAAAGCCAGTCTCCCACGTAACTCATATTTTGGTTTTGGCATTCTTTTTTTTGTGTGTTTTTCAGATAATTTTCTAGTGATTAGGGAGTTTTAGTTTAGCCATGGACATATCTGGATTCACCATCATTTTGTCAAGTTTTTTTTCTGAGTGTTGGCTAGTGGACCTCATACGGTGGCCAGTGGGCACCTTTTATCTAAGTTTACTACCCAGGCTCAAACCCTTAGTTATGCCACTGATTATATCTATGTAAAATGAGGAATGAAAAAAGAAGGACATTTTGACATTTTTTAATGCCCTCGGAGATTATTTCATTTTTCATGAAAAAAGTAGACATGCCTTCCGAAAAAAGGATGTATGTAGCCTAGGGTTGCCATACGTCAGGTTTTTCCTAGACATGTCGGGGATTTTAGTGGCCAATTATGCGTCAGGGAGAAATGTTAAAAAGTGCTTCAATGTCCGGGATTTTGGAATAATGCATTTGATGAAATCTAACCACAATGATTTCACAGTAAGAATTATTTAGTGCTAAAGATTAAACTTTGTAATTTTTTACTGTTAAAAATGGCTAAGCGAAACTGTAAATTTGCTGACAAGATGACGGCAATAATCCATGTTTCCGGAAAGGTAGAAATGAATGGGAAGCAGAATGCTTAGTTTGTAAACCAGGAACATACATCTCAGTTTCATACAAGGTCATCACATCTCAGTTCTGATAAACATTGCATAACAGTAAGTGGAGCTTCCTGATCAAGTATAGTGACAAATTATTTTGTCACAATGGGATGTAAAATAGAAGACGAAGTTAATTTTTGCTGTTTTCGTTTTGTATTACAGTATATTTATCCTATTCTAACGGGAAAGCGACAGTGGCGATGTGTTTTAGATGCATCCGGAATTTATACCATAAGAAAATGTTTTCGTCGCAAAAATTGATTACAGTGACTAACGTAAATCTGTCAGGAATTGCGCCTCATCAGATGTGGTAACCCTAATGTAGCCCTACTTAACAATACTACTCGTACGCGACCTGTGCAAGTCTGAGTTAAGGCAGACGCAAAATTTACCAGCAATGAGTTGACGCATAAGCTAAGGCGTTCCATGTGGCTTGGCCTTGCATTCACTACACTCAGATACCTGATTGACATTCAGGAAAACAATAAGTGTAATAGTTGTTTGGACACAATAATAAACATTATACAAGTGAAATGCTGCAGTCTGAACAACCGATAAAATTAACAGCGTCTCCAAACAAACTCCTCACTAATAAAAATGACTAAGTGGCACACACATCATGTCTTACATATGGCTAACACATGAACATGGTGGGGCACCCATTTTTGGTGGGTGGCCCTGAGCCCGGGCCCCCCTGAAATCTGGCATTCTTGTGTGTAACTGTTGCACAAAGTGATCAAATGGTTCACTTGGTGTTGAAAATGACACCTATGTAAATCTAGTTTCATGCTTTAAAGTAGATTTTTTCCTTATTTATACATAGCAGTGGTTCCCAAACTAAGGGTAAATTACCCCCCAGGGGTAAAATGCGATTCTTTGGAGGGTAATGCGAACCAAAACCACAATATATGAATGTTGTTCTACATTAGGACTGATCACTGCAAAATATTGAGGAAAATTAAGATATAAACACTGCAATGATTTGGGTAACGGCTCGAACAAGTTTGGGAACCACTGCCTTATTATTATATTAGACATGCTGGTAACTAAGTTCAAGTTCAATACACGGTGACGGTAGAAAACACAAATCTAATGCTTGCTGCAGTTACTAGCTAGGTGATCGGAACATCCTTTGCTGTGCCATTGCAAAAAGAATGGCCGTTCGCTTTGCTTGTTCAATTTTTTGTTGTTTTGAATATTTCTTGTTATTCGTAGAATCGTTACGATAGGCCTATAACAAGTTAGCTTAGGAAACAATATTCCATCGATAAATGCACATGCCAATCCATAAATGGACACTGACTGACCCGACCGGATAAAATTTTTCATTTCAGTCTAACACAGAAACTAAAGCCAGAAGCGTTACCTTGCGAAACAGTCAGGGTGGTTCCTCTTTGCTTGGTCGCCCAGCCATCACAAATTGTTCAGTCGGCCTGAAAGTCGTCCGTTGACACCACTTGCGCATAACGGTGAATAACCACCATCGCAACTGTGAAATCGACACTCAGCATTTCTATAAAAATGGAGGAGCAGCTCATTGTCTCCGTCACGCATCACTGCGACTTTACTCGACCCTGGCGACCAGCAGAGATGAACGGACTGTCAAATTTTGCGATCCAGCTCTAGTCCTGATTTTTTAAAACTCTGTCCAAGTCCAACCACAATCCAAAAAATTTTTCAAATGCAAAGCCCAAGTCCAAATGAAGTCCAAAATATTTAAAAGGTAGTGGCTATAGATTCGCCTGTGGATCTTGAAATTTGAAAACTTATTCATACGCCTCCTATGACATAACCGTAACGCACGACGAGAGTGCAAAAGGCTTGGTAGAAACGAAGTAAACCTAAAAGATAAACCTCAAACCTAACCCTAACTGTAGCACTAACCCCAATCCTGACCTAACCATAAGCAAAGGCTAACCTAACCCCAGTGGCGTAACAAGGGGGCCCTGGGGGCTACGGGCCCCGGGCAGAACTTTCAGGGTGGCGGCACTTCATTAGTATTTTGCATGAATGGTAATGGTAATGGTTTATTGTTTCATATGACTCAGCCAATAAGCAGAAGCACCATAAAAGCCATCGCATGCAGTAAACCAACCAT
>JGI24158J21664_10008428_pt1 | contig 13712 bp, 5 predicted proteins | sample Ectturendosymbi3_FD_21664 | JGI IMG/M metagenome (IMG submission 21664) | reverse complement strand
GCTCAGCTTACATACGTAGCAAATTTATTATTGGTATTGATTCAGCTCCACCGCTATTACGTGTGACGTCACAAAGGAATCTTGCTCTAATCTATATTTTCTGTGAACTAAAAGCATTTTATCAGCAACCTCACTTCAGAAACTAAATTTAAGTTTCAGGATCAAATTTGTGATAAGTACATGGCACCTTTTTGTTACACAATAACATTGTGTAAGGTATAGCTGCAACCATGGATTTCGGAAGGACGGCAAGGGGTTGCCTTCCCCCTGGATTTTGAAATTTGACAATTTTCTGTTATATTATTAGGATAAAAGGTCTCAAATTAAATTTCACCGTTTTTGGCCTTCCTGAAAAAATCTTATGGCTACTTCTAGAAAAATCCGCCAATGTCCCTCTGGAAAAAATCTGTCAAACGCCCATGGCTGCAATGTCCTGAAATATTCTTCCCGATTGTAAGAGGTTCTGTTGTATGTAGCGCGATTAATCCCGACTTTTTCATAAGCAAAAGCAAAAATCAGGATTGCACCTTTTTCGAAAAATTCGTCAAGTTGGTCAAAAACAGCGAATTCATTACAAAGAGAAGGGACAGTTAATGTTTCTAAGTAACCATCACTTTTTTTAATAAACTTTCGTTTGAACTTTATATGCGGCGAAGATCGTTTCTTGTCTTGTTTGCAGAAAATCGTGGTGGTGCTTCCCGAAGTACGCCGTACATGACGCCACCGGGGAAAAGGTCTTCACGATCAAAGGACCACAGGAGATGTGCCTTGGTTCCTCAAATAATCAGGAACACATATTCGAAATTGTTACTGTTGGGGGGGCGGAGCAATCGATGGGCGAAATAGTTGTGCGTTACACAGGAAATCAATTGGAATTGGCCAAAGACTTCTATGTGAAGTGTAAGTGGATAACGGTTTTTATCTCTCCACGTGTACTTCATTCATTTTCATTTTGATGGCCGTGGGTGAAATTTTAACCCCCAGCTGGTTGATGCTGGTAAATGGCAACGCGTATTTTTGCGTTGAGCTCTTAACTTATTCGCGCTCACCTTTGCGTCACTGCGTCACAAGTCTTTGCCCGGGCTTTTGTCGTATGAATGTCTATGCATTTGTCACAAGTTGTAAACCAGTTGTTTTTTTTCATAGGTTTCTAATATTGCGAAAGTTTGTTTATAGCATGCAGAGCTGACTGTAAACTCCCCTTCGTTGTGAGCAGTGCATTCACCTACAAAACAAACCAGGACAGAAATTCTCAAATCGATTACATGTTGCCAGAGTTTTAAGGCACATCAACGCTTTGAAATTTCGGTAATTTTAAAACTAACGAAATTATCGCAAGTAATAAAACACCTTTTGGACAAGCTATAAACTTAGCGTTGCCAACAAGTAACGTGCGTTTTCCACCAGCAAAAGGAGTCGACCGTATCAACATTTTAGCATCTAAAACTACGTGACTGATCATAACCAAACCACAGTCGTGCTGAGCTGTGAATGAAGCCCTATTTCAATAAAATGTGCTTAATAAAACGATTGCTGCTTAAGGAGACTTTACTTGCAAATATTCAATACATTTACGAACCGGTTATTTTTCAGTTCACAAAGACATGGATGTGAAGATGAGAGCAGTGGTTCTGGCCGCAGGTTTCCTGATAGTAAGAATATTTTCTCGGCACAAATAAGTTTTATGCTGCCTCATCCTTGTTTTGATGATCAGATGAAGAAATAACTTTCTTTCACTCAAAACTTTGTGGAATATCACGCTTAACGCTTAGTAATGCCTGCAACTGTTAAAGCCTGTTCACACCGCTTCGTTTTTATCAGTGATCAGCATGGAGTATTCAAAGTCATGTTTACCGAGAACTGATACAAATGAAGCGAATTCGTTTACGGCACGGATTGGCGATTAGCATCTCACGGGTTACATGTGGCCCGACACAGCATTTTTAGAGGTCCGCGGAAACCTCAGGAGGAAAATTGAATCTGAAATGTTCCTCCAACCAGATAAATGTAAGAACTAAAACTAAGACTTTATTTTCTATAAAGTACGGCCCTCCGCTAAACGAGGCCTTCTCAAAAGTGGCTCCCGAGCAGAATTTAAATTGTCCACCCATGGTTTACATTACATGAACATATCTATGATTTTGACTTTGGCATTTATCTGCCAGATCAATGATCAGGTCGTCCGACTAAAGCTGAAGCCATTAAAGCTTGGGTATTGTAAAATGTAAGGATCGACGCATTTCTCTCGCTCACAAACTGTTCGTTTTCCGCAGAACATGATGTACTTCGACATCAACCAAAGCCATGAAAATGATGAATGAAGCATTCCTGGACTCTGTTTGAACACAAGTTGTTCGAAGCAACAAGCAACGCCAGGTTGCACTGATTATTGCAACGATGTGGTTTTATGAAAAGTAAAAGCACACGTTGAACAAATATTGAGTGGTGTTCTCATTCTCATGACCTACAAAAAATCAGTTTCTTGCTTGTCGATGAGTGGTTGCTGCAGCGAATCCGTCGGATTCAAAGCATGAAAGTAGCGTAGCGCGTTCGTATTCTACCTGGTAGTGAGACGCTGCATGGACAGCAAAGAAAAATATTTAACCAATTCTTCAATGGGTTTTTACGACATATCTACTGCCTCCACGGCTATCACGAAAGATACAAAGCACCTTTTACCAATCTGTTCGCAGCAAGTTCATTATGCTGCTATTCAAATCTTCTTCACAGGTTTAATCTAGGTTAGCTGATTCTGAGAAGGTTATTAGCGCTTTTCGAGAGACCATGAAACAACTGGTATTCTCGTGGATTGAGCTGAAACACGAATTATGATATCACGGTTGTTAAATTTTCATAGATTCCCGTGTGGAGCAAACCTTACTATGAGGGGGTGTGCAAAAGATCTTGTAGATTGATGAAGGGGCGACCACGGATTGGGAAGTTGCTGATGATGCAACCAACTTTTATGAAATTGTTCAACCACTTTGTAAACAACAATTCATTAACGTCACTTGACGTTTCATGTTGGTTTGAAATGTGATATGAGGTTACGTCAATATATATACAATTTGGTCAATCTAACATGTCAGTACATTGCTCAAGTTGCCATGAGCAGTTCTGCCAAGCCTTAAGAGATAAATGTTTCGAATTAGATTACAGTGAATTGAAAATGAAATATTTCACAGTCATTTGCAAATGTATAGAACCACCCAAGCACTGCTGACGAATTTCAGCTATTTTCAGGCATTGCGTTATTATGTTATGAATCGCATCATTTTTCAAAATTCTTACATCAAATTTACCTGTTATAAATATATAATTGCGTCATTTTTTTAGCCTTCTCAGTATTTTAACGTGATTAAGATCTATTGGCGAGTCACTGGGTAGTGGTGTATTTGCCGGTGTGGACCATCCATTATTTGGCAACTGTGCTGAAGACCAGTTAAGCCTTCCTACTAGACAGCTAAGGCAAAATTCTGGGCGCCGATTTCATAATGACTTACTACCATGCTTTCATTGCATATTTCTTTAGGTTTTTGTGGCTATTTAGATAAATTAACACGTTGGGAGCCAGTGTACGAATATATCGTACATAAAATCACGCATTGAGCCAATAATTTCGCGCCATTTTACAACTTCATTACTTGCCAGTCGATTGTGCTAGAGAGCTATCCAAATCCTCAAAAGACTCGGCGTGTCTTCTAGTTTGCACTGAAAAGAAGTAAGGTTGTTTCCGTGTTTTGTGGGTGACGTCATAAGTGGTTAGACTTTTGGCCATTTTGGCTCAGATTACCTGGCCTTGGGCCCAGAAGCTAGATGGAAGTATTTAGCTCAAGTTTTTATTGGAATCTAGGCTAAAATCCGAGTCTTTTGACTCTTCGATCGGCTTTCTAGCGGTTCAAGAGTTAGGTAAAATTACCAATTTTCGTAAAATTACCAAATTTGTTTTTTTGGCCATTACTTTTGAACCAGACACTCTGGAAAACCAGTGAAAGTGTAGCATTTCTACGTTTTTCTGTGGCATTCTGCCACCCATTTCCTATTACAGGGGTGGACAATTAGCGGCCCGCAGGCCACATGCGGTCCGCTACAGCGTTTTCAGTGGCCCGCGGACAGTGGTGCATCTACGGTATGGCAGGCATGGCACATGGCATGGGCGCCACTTTGACGGAGGGCGCAAAATTTGCTTGAAAAAATTAAAATCTTTATGTATAGTTTCCTGAACCACTGTTTTGCACCCCATGCCAGGTACGTATACCACATATACTCGTGTATAAGTCGCACTGGTGGATTGATCGTACCCCTAGTTTGTGATTGTCAAAGTAGGTGTTTGTGGTTGATCTGTATATAGATCACAGTGAAGCAGAACAGCTAAAACACAGATGGTTATTAGCTCTTCTTTCAGCGTGATAAATGAAGGGAGTGAAGAGAAGAACAGTGATGAATACATTTGATGTTAGCACGCAACAGGTTAAAGTATGCAACTGGTAATAATAACATTTTAATTTATTTCAAATTAATCGGATCAGCGAAACAAAATCGAATCTTATTGTGAACCGGGTTTGATTTGGACTGATTCTATGGACATCCGTTAACAAGCGGACTGGTGTTTGTATTTATGTCCAGTTTATAGGTCGCACCTGATTCTTTGACTCATTTATTTGGTAAAAAAAGTGCGACCTATACGCGAGTATATACGGTAACAAGTTTGGATGGCGCCTGGGACAATAAGCAAATTTGGCGCCCCCATGTTCGAACCTGAGGTCTTCCGAAAATATATGTACTGTATTGAAGAAAATACTTGTGACATTGTTGGGCCTTTTCGGCGCCCCACGCAGTGATTCGGCGCCCCTGGAATTGTGCCCCGCCCCCTTACACCCCTCCTTACGCCCCTACACCCATGGACGCAATTTTGTTGTAAAATGTGGGGGGGCAACTTGATGTAAAACCAATATAGTCGTCGAGCCGATGCCGAAGTGAAATTTTGTAAATACAGATTCCCAATCTTGTTTTTTAGAGGTGTTTTCAAAGCAACACTAATAACGCTTTGCTTTATCCCTACAAATGATTTAGAAATTACTAAACCTAATTTTGTTGTTGGACATGGTACTGTAGTTCAGCTTGGTTGCACTACTATCAGACTATGGTACAAACAAGCACACCAATATAGTAGAACAAATCAATTGGGTTTTATCAGAGCTGTCAGTTGGAGTGCACAAAACGGTGGATCTCATTGGTCGCACGTGCATATCGCTCTTAAGTAGAACACATCTATTTTCATGCATTCTATAAGAAGTGTGGGTAACAGAGCGATTTTATGTCTTGCTTAAGTTGCTTAACGTTAAAAAGACGGTAAATTGCAAGGTACGATATATACAATATTGCAAGCTATGGTAGTTAATATTTTTCTTGCACATTTCTGCTCTAAAAATGCTACCAATCTTTAGCTGCTGGGCATCATGCATGCAGCCCCACCCCTAGCCAAATATCCATCGATATCCTATTACAGTAGCAAAAATTTGTAGCCAAAATTAGCCTAGTCTACTTCACAAAATGATTTACAATTTATCTTTACTGCTGATGGGTGGATGATGTATCCTTTCAATCTCCCTTTGTCAGACCCTGCACGCTGTTGGGTATCCTTTCGATTGTCCAAACATCGTTTGTCCAATAGCCTTTCCCAATATCAGTCAAACTCTATATCAGAATAAATATATCAGAATCAGTGATACCACACCAAACTCTGTTTCAACATCAACATGGTTATGTGTAATATCTAACATGAAAAACTCCACACAAAACGTGACAAACGTCACATTTAGTTTTGAAACCCCTCCAAATACAATCCCTAGGAGAAAAAAGTGGGGGGACATGGCATATCATGTCCCCCCCGTATAAAAATGTGGGGACACACACGTCCCCCGTGTCCCCCACCAAATTGCGCCCATGCCTACACCATTCATAAGCTGCAAAGCTGCATCAACACCGCGCCCTTATCTAAAGCATTAAGTCGGGCGTGTTACGCCTGCACCACTAGGTATTACGATAAAACTGTGGTATTGTAACATGCCATAACAAGAGGGTCAGATATTGTGACAGAACAAGAACGCTCGATTGCCATACCTATGAGACCTCCTCTTTCTCACACTATGAGAAAGGATAAGTATAAGTCAGTCCGTACTGCTGCACTTCAGGCAAGAAGATATTAGTCAGAATCTGGCTGAGAAGAGTTTTAAGTCCGTGGCTGTGAGAATCTGACTGTTACGCAAATAATTGCTGTTGAGGTCGTACAGATTTACAAATTATTTAAACTACTGCGGCCCGCTCCGACTTTATGAAACTTCTTCGATGGCTACTAGGGTCCGATAAATAGGCTGAATACAATGCTCTAGTCCAGAGACTAAGGTAGAGAACATTAGCTAGTCCTCGAAAAATTAGCAGTTAGTATCGTTGTCGTACTAGTTGAGCAAAAATGTTAACTCATGCAAGAGATTTGTTAGTCTTGTTTAGAGCTGGCTTTTTTTTCCAAATTTTGCTTTCTNTTCGATGTCCAAGGCTAGCGGTGTAGGAAGCGGGGGTGCAGGGGATGCAAGCGCACCCCCAAAGTTTTGATTTTGTAAAAATCCTGAGAAATTCCTGAAAATCCGGGAAAAATCTGTGGAAATGTGGGCAAAATGTGCAAAAAACTTCGCAAAATCGCTTGATGTGCTTTGATTTTTTAAAAAATGGCGCCCAAAATGGATGTGCAGACGTTTTTTTTCAGGCTAGTTAGGGGAAATGTGTGCAAGTTTGAGGAAAATTTGGGCAAATATGTTGCTGGATATGCTTTGATTTGAAAAAAATGCGCCAAAAATCAAATTGCAGTCGTTTTTCAAGGAGGTCATATTTTTTGAGTATTTTTAGAGTAAGTTTGGGAGAATGTGGGCAAAAATCCTTCGCACCGCCATAAAATCTGCCTGCTCCTACACCTATGTCCACGGCCTTCTGGAAAGGTCCTGACTGTGAGCAACTAAAATCTACGTGTGACAATTTAGGAGCTGTTTCCAGTTCAGATGTAGATGGCAAGCAATTGTACGAGAAGAGTCTAGATTGCAAAATGGTGGTTTCGAGTGGCGTAATTAAAATATTATCTCGTCCTGAAGTCCATCTGACATTCTTCAAATTTCTTTGCAAATAATGCTGACCATGGCAATAGTACAGTACTTACTGCAAGCTGCGAACGATCTTTCAGTAAACTGAAACTGCTCCTTTCATATCTCCGGACCTCATTGAGTAACAATAAGTCAGGGAAGGTTATGTGATATAGCTGCGATAAGAACAGAAAGGGACGAAATGGCAAAAGCTTATTTTGAAGAAATCACAGACGACTTTGCTTCGATAAAGGCACGGAAAGTGTTGTTTTGTTATAATTAGCATTTTTGTGCAATTTAACCGGAAAAGGCTAGATATGTTTGTCTCGATGGAATTGTGTTTTTTGAACAGAAGTGGTACATGATTTACATTAAAAATTTTATTGTACAATTCAGAATAACTGTGTTTCGTTTTAAACGAAATTGTCGTTTGCAGTTGCAATATGTTGTTTGATTTTTTTGTAAGATAAACAATTTTGTCAGACAACACTATGTGGACCTATAGACTACGATAACGCTATTATTTGAATGTTTTGATGTTCGTCATAATAAAAATAAATGTGTATCGAAGTATGTTGCAGTCGTTATGGATAATTTATATCTTATTTACTGAAAATTTTAAAGCAAAAATAAACACAAATATTTTCCGTTTCAAAAATTTTCTTTTCTTTATGGTTTATCTTTCGTAAAAATTGTGCCTAGATTTAATATTTAAATAATTAGAAAGGACGCACATTTAAATTTTGCCATGGGCGCCAATTTGCATAGATACGCCACTGCCCGCAGAATTATTCAGGAAATATCATCAGGTCTAAAATTTCCTCCAAATTATTACAGTAAATATTACTGTTGAGACTAACTTGAACGGAGACTTCCTTCTGTTTCTACTACAGCCGCGTTTCTCAATCTGAGATGGCGAAGTTTTTTTAGTTACGCAACGATTTCATTGTATTGATATGTTGAACTTGTCATTTTTGTCCTACCACTTGAGCAAAAATCCTGAAATCTCGCCATCACAATAAATGTGCTTTTCGTAGCAGATTGTTCATTTCCTATACCGTAATTTATTACGTACAATTTGTAGCATTGGAGTAACCAATTTAAATACCACAATATGTTGCAGAATTGAAATATAATTAGCAAAGCGTGCATCGTAGGTCGCAACCTGATGAGCAGATACGTCTTTCCGTCGTCAGACTATCGTTGTATTGTCCAATCTGTTAGTTTTATCATCCACGATCTTGCAGGTCTATTGTCAGAAATCCGAGGTGAAGTAAACCACAAGCAGCATATTGCTTGTATCAGTTGACGTGTTAGGCCTTTCTTGTCTGCAAGTATTATGATACTTTCATTTCTATTTCTACCACGGACAAAAAACACAAGCATTTTGAAGAGTATTTGAAATTTTGTTTCACGTACCTCCATAGTTGGAAAAAGCACAGTGAAGCCATAGTGTGTTGTGCCAACGGTTGTTGTCTCAGTGTTGATGCTGAGTTTGTGAAACCTTCGAAGTTCATCCAGCATTTAAAGCCAAAGCCTGCGAACACTCCACAAATAATTTTTCTAGTTTTCATCCAGTTGCTTTGTAAGATAACCTACCAGCAGTTTCATGTTGCGACGTTGCAATCAACATTCAGGAAGAAATGTATTACAATGGTATAAAAGGCTCTCAGTGCTGAGTCAATGAAACCTTCCAAATTCATAGGGCATTTAGACTCAAAGCATCTGAAACAGCCCACAAAACGTTTAGAATTCCTCCGATACCATGAAGCGAGTTTGAAAGGTCAGAGACTTATCTCCACAGAAGGCTTCACCAACAACACAGGCGTCACATTTGACATTGCCAAGCACGAAACACTCACACGATTGGAGAAACGCCTGTGAAACTCTGATTGTTGACAACGGTAAAGCTACTTCTTGGAGAAGCTAGTGAGGCAAAAATGAGACGAATATCTCTTTCCAACGATTCTATTCTGAGGTGCATTTCAAATAATCCGGAAGATCTGAAAGACCAGGTAATAAATGAAAGCATTTCCAATGTTTTTTTTTAAGTAAAGGAGTCAACAGATGTTACTTCATGTGCTGAGTTGCTTGTTTTCGTGAGAAATATTCATTCAGGAGACATTAAAGAGGATCTCCTGTTTTGTAAAGAACTGCAAACTGCAACAAGTGCAAATGTTCTGGAGAACTAAAAACCTTTTGATTTTGCAGAGTTGCAGTGGAAATATGTTTGTGGGGTTTCTACTGATGGAGATCCTGCAATGATGGGATCACGTTCAGGCTTTCAAAAAAAGTTCAAGAACTTGCTCTCAAAGCAAAAGGTAAACACCTGTGTCCTTCTCAGATGTGCGATTGCTGGGAGAACTTCACCTACTCCTCTGAAAAATGTGTTGGATTCCACGATGCGAATTTTAATTACATTAAATCTGGAAGCCCTAAAACCTGCTTGTTTTAGAACTCTGCAAAGACATGAATTCGACACACGACGTTCTTGTATTTCACACATCTGTACGCTGGCTATCGAAAAAAGAAACGTTTTACACCGCGTTTGTGTGATGAAGAACAGAATAAACTTCTTTTCGGAACTGAAAACAAAGAAATTCTTGTCTTGCATTAATGACAAGATTTGGTTGAAAAGACTTGCTTATTCAGCAAAAATTTTTGAAAAATTGAAAACCCTGAATCTGAAGCTACAATGAAAGGTTAAATCATTATTCAGCTTCGCGACGAACCTTCCAGCATTTTATGCGAAATTGCAAAACTGGCGTCCTACAGTAATGAAACCAAACGTTGACAAGCGTTGTTGAAAAAACAGAAGAACTTCATGAGAATTTGAAGACATCTAAAATAGACCACCTTCAATCCTTTGAAATTGAGTTCCAACTGTATTACTCTGACCTCAAAGAAGAAGAAGAAGCACTTGTACGAAATCCGTTCTTTACCCCTCTAGTTATAGCCAATATTCTCGATGAAGTACAGGACCAATTTTGTGATCTTCTGAATGATTCATAATTACGTGATATGTTTCATGAAATATCACTTTGTCGGTTCTGGTGAGCTGTGCGTCTCATCATACCCACAATTCTCTGAAATGGCTTTTCGAATATTGCTTCCATTGCCACTGCATTTCTCTGCGAGTGTGGTTTTTCAGCTGTAGTTCACATTAAAACAAAGATACGAAGTCAAAGGAAAGTCGAGGATGATATGAGATTAGCTCTGTCACATACTCAACCACCAATTTCGAAGTTGGCCATACTGTTGGAACGTCGACCGTTGCATTAAGATTGTTTGTGAAATTGAATTGCCGTTTGTAATTAAATGTTATGAAATGCATTTTTGTGGTGATATTGTTGTGATAGATTTTTGAATTTTTTAGAAAACCTGTTTTTTGGTAACCATAGTGGTTACAGTATAATTATGCATTGGAAAAGGAGAAGGAAGGGGGTCACAGAATGTGTGAAGATAACAAATGGAGTCACGGACCGAAAAAGGTTGAGAAACACTGCATTAGACGGTACGGCCCTCAGCTAAACGGGGCCTTCTCAATGTGACCTCCGAGCCAGATCAATTGCTCACCCCTGCCCCATAACGTGATGGTTAGTTTTACGTTTTTATGCCATGTATGTCATAATACTCATTGTTTCTTGTTATTGGCAAGTTGCATGTTCTATGTGGTTAAAAAACATTTCCCTGAGGACGCCTACCTGAATACGTGGGTGAAACGTCGGCAAAATAATAAAATTATTGTCAGAAAATTAAATTTATCTGCTCTAATTAGAATTTTCACCTCAAATCAACATCATGAACGGTACCAATCAATGCAATCCCTTATGTCCTAGTAACACTGATATTCAAATAGAACGCAGAGGTGGCGAAATTCCGAGCTGGTTTTACATTCGTGAAAGAGTTGTTCACTAGCAATAAACTTTAAACAAACTAAAAAACTGTTTTCATTTCATATTTAGTATTCTGTATTTTCAATGCTAACTGATTTTTTTTTGGACATCGTAAAACTTAGGTTTTGCAAAGTTGGATGAAACGCAAAGACCAATCATTTACGGACACAGTCAGGAGCGTAACAAGGTTAGATAGCTCCTGGGGCGGAAAGCTTGTTTGACGCCCCCATGTTCGAACCTGAGAACTTTCGGAAGAAAACGTACGGTATTGAAGAAAGTGCTTGTGACATTGTTGGGACTTTTCTGCGCCCTCTGCAGCCATTCCGTGTCCCCTTCACTGATGCGGCGCCCCGTGGCGATTTGGCGCCCGGGGAATTGTGACCCCTTTGCCCCCTGTTTACGTCCCTGGATACAGCACTCTACATGACAACGGCGGTCTTGTGACGCCACAACTGTCTTTTCTACAAGGTCTCGTTTCATTTGACTCCCTGGTCCCTTCTGGACTGCTGTTGCCTTAAAGAGGTTGTTTCCGCAGCTCTTCTGTACACCGCGCGTGCGCATGGTAAATGAGCTACAGTGGAGATTTGAAAAGTTATGGTGTGAGCAAGCCTACAAAATACCTCTTGTTCAACCAGCAACAAAGCAGACGCACTTACCACCAGGCTACGATGATTTAACAGGTGAAAAGTTTCGAAAACAACTGTATTCGTCTTCAGAAATGATTTCAATCATTGCAACTTTCGTTAAACATTGCTAGCCATGACGACAGTTGTTTTCGATCGGTGATTTCATCAAATCATTTTTTATTTGTTTCGAAGGGTTCGTTCTTACATTTAAAGGACGTGGATAGGTGCGTTAATTTGTGCAGCGCGTTTTTCGTTTCAAGCGTGAATTCCACTGATACGTAATTCTTGCAGTGATGTCGTAATCGCCTCTGGGTTATCCTTCGATTGACTTCGGTGAGTTCGACGCAGAGCAGTCAGTTGCAGTGAAGTTTCAATCAGAGAAATCGTGAATCGCTCCCTCGTTTCAGTGGGACTGGAGTAGTGTCGTCTGGAACGTTTGAATCTTCTGAGCACAGTTGTGTGTTGAGAAAGTTTGTTGTCTTCTGTGGTAATATTTTACGAAGACTTGACTCGTATTGGCGCAGTAAACGTTGGGTTAGTTGCGCACTGAATTGCAGAATGTACTTGTTGCAGGAATTCAATATATAGGTTGTGTTTATACTCTGTCTTGTTAGAGAATTTCCAACTCTTACAGTGCTTTAAACACATGGCTGACGGCGTCCGGTCCTAATTGTCGTATCGTTTTTTCTGGCCTTGTATAGGTAAATGTCGTGTTTGACGTTTCGTGTTGTCTTATCGTGCTGAAAAAAATGTCTTGTCACTTTGTATTCCAGAAAATGTCCCTGTTTTCTATACACGGTTTAAAAGTAGGACGCTAAAACTGTATTAATTCATAGTGTTAACTGGCAAAACATTATTCATGCTTTTCCATTTTTATCACCCGAGCTATTGGCATGTAAAGGAACTGACCTATAATGAAGTTACTGTAAAAAGGAGTCTTTGTATTCCCTGGGGTGTGCAGAGGTCTTAACAAACAATTAAATGCGTTTCAACTTAATCACTTCAGCTAATGGGGTCTGCAGACCGTTATTTGCTAGTAAAATTAAATCACTCAGAACAGGCCGAGACCGAGAAATTATTCATCTCTCATCTTGCAGAATTCGTGCAAAAGCAAAATAGGACTACTTCTACATTTTACGACAAAAACAAACTGTTTTCAAGAGTCACATAGTTCCACTACAAATTTCCCTTCACTGTTTTGCCCTCAACTGACTAATGTCGATGCTAGTGGGAAGGCGGGGTCCTCCGTTTGCTATCGGTGACGCTACTGAAAAATGGGTGGCCTTTCGGTTGTACAGCTGAAAATGGCCTCTGCTTCTTTGGCTCCCTACGAACCGAAGACATTTTGCCTCGGTAAATGCTATACGCATGGAGATAATAACATTAACGGCAGCTCATCACTGGGATCCTTGTCAGTAAAAGAACTGGCTGACGCGTCTACTTACACATTACGTAAATTGAAAATGCTGCATAGTTCAATGATACTTTGGTACACAATTCTAAAAATCGTTAAAATGTGCTGGCAAAAACCAAGCGACTGACAATACATTGCGGCAGATGCACGTTTCTCTTTAAAGCAGGATGTTTCTGCTTAGGTCTTTAGTAGTAAAATCCTTGCTAGGCGTTAATGTTGTGGAAATACAGGATATATGTTTGTCTTTTCGAAAATGTATTTGAATAAATGCCAAATGCAAGTTCTGTAAAAATGCGAGATCTGATATAGCCAACGTTTAGATTTTTCTGGATTTAAAAAGCAGAAAACGTTAGTGTCTTTCACAGGCTACGTAGTGTCTTTCACAGGCTACAGCTTGTACAAAGTTTCACGTGCACACTTGCAAGCATTCTGCTTTTATTCGTTATCGACTGGAACTATGTAACTATTAGTCGGGCAGTCGCTTGTGTCTCATCAGTTTGTGAACAGCACCAATTAAATATGACGGGTTGGCACCCACGTTTTAAAGTGAGACAAAATACTCGTTTATGGAAGCACTGGATTTGACAGGAAGACAAAAGTTACAAGAGTTACTGCGAATTAAACCATATGTTTCGCTCTATACGCT
>JGI24158J21664_10008427_pt1 | contig 13712 bp, 7 predicted proteins | sample Ectturendosymbi3_FD_21664 | JGI IMG/M metagenome (IMG submission 21664) | reverse complement strand
TTCTAAACTGTAAGAGTTTGTTATGTTCATATTTTCAATAAATGAGCACCATTGAGTGTATTGGGATAAATCTGGTGATCTTGTTTGATAAAAGGGTCAGGTATGTAAAAAAAGGTTAAGAACCACTGACCTAGGCCTATTATCAACCATAAAACTGTCATATTTTTGATCAGATCACAGCTCAAACATTTGTTTTGTATTAACACCCATAACACAAACACAAGTAGGCTACTGTACATGAATGACAATGACGACTTGCAGTGGCAGTGCAACAAAAGGCCAAGCTACAAGTCCTGATGCATCATCTAACATGTGTTACAGGTTTTAGGGAGGAGTAGAAAATATTATGCCTTGTTAATACTGGTCTTTGAATGTTTTTACAATACCATATCTGACCCTGTTTGTCTAAATCAGGCTAGTGATGATCAATCTAGTAGCCATGCGCAATTTGTTAACATATACTTTTCTGTTGATAACATTCACCACCAACTATCATATTACTGTTGGTTGTAAAGTTCCCTCCACACAATGTCTTTCACTTTGCCATTTTTGTAATTTGGTAGCCTGCAATCATAAATCACTGGCCAAGGTTCCACGAGGCTAAGAAGTTGCTCATTAAAATCCGACAGCTATAAGCTGAAAAACACAACAGCCAGAAGGCATCATGATCATGACAGTAGCCTACCAACTGCACCTACAGTAAGCCTAGCAGTCTAGTTGTTATTCAACACAGAACAGATCACGAGAGTTATTAGTAGCATTTGGTGACAAATAAATTGAAAAACCAACTCAAGTTATCTAATTCGCCCTTATAATTCACTCACTGCCAAGCCTAACACATCGACCAAGGACCAACACGATGTGGCAAAGTTGAACCAATTTCTACTCTGCCGCAAGCTGCATCAGTCGCTCGATTAAAGGATGTGACGTCAAAAATTTGCTTCGCAGACTGAAAATGGCAAGAATCGCAGCCCGTGTGCATCAAGCTTAACTTCACCTTGGTCTGTTACAGACATTTCTCTTCGAGNGATTCCCTTATCCTCATCCTGAAAACCCTTGACANAGCCATTTCAATGTGTTATCTCTGCAATAGTCTTCACAATATACCTCATTGTTCAGTTGTAATTTCGACGCATTATGCCATGATACCATTTTGTGCATCCTCCAATGCACTCTATGGCCTTATTTTCATCAGTGCAAATTTATTAAATCCTCCACATTCATTCATCCCAAAAGCTTTAGTGGCCTTTCAGAATTTTGGACAAAAAGTATTAATAACTACACATTTAAGCCAACTATATCCCTGAAACTTATTCAAACTTATTGAAATTATTTGCGGTTTAGCCTAGTAGTTGTACTAAGGGGTTGTTTGTGTTGTGTACATTTTAATCTTTCTTGTTCAATATCTTACATGCTATTTAAGCTTAACTGAGCTTCTCATTGCATTGCTGCTAATAGTGATTACCTTGAAGTGTTAAAGTGTCAATTATTATGATGTTGTGAGCTGAAGGCAGAGCATAATTTAACTTGAATTAGTTTCCAAGCTGTGTTTCTGTTCTTGAATCTTAGTTGGATTACTAGGCAGTGTCTGTTTTGCTTCATTAAGCAAAAGCATTGCTGGAGCTATTTTGCCTTTAGCCGTACACAATTGGTTTGAAGTGGTCACATGAAAAGTTCAGAATGCACGACCTGCTTAGTTAAATGTGACCTCTGTCACGGCTCACTTCTGTGGACGAATGGAAAATGCTTATGATGAATTTTTGGTTAAAGCACAACTGGGCATCCCCACTGCAGCCAGAAGCGCCTACATCTATCTGATGAAGTGGTGAGCAGGTGTCCAGGTGCCAAATCCCAAGGCCGTCTGGCTCTGTCATTGCGAAGTTCCGAAGTTTGCATACCTTCCAGGACCACTGAGGTTAATAGATAATGTAGGGCAGATGCAAGAGTAAGAATTAATGAAGCGTCATTGCTGATATTCAGTGTTTGGTGGTGGTTTTTGTTTTTGCCAAGTATTTTGGTCATTTCTCTAAATTAGCTTAAAAACCTCTTGTCATCTTTTGTTTTTTTGACATTTTTGGACCAAATTAACTTGATTTTTCTTAATCATTTAAAAAAATTTAGTCAATGACCAATGTATATCCACGTTTGGTGGGATTTAGACAGAGACTTGATGAAATTTAGCAATGGTGACATATGGTTTGCCAGTCAGTTCTAACAATCTGTTATATTTTTGTGAGTGACGTCACAAGTGGAGGACTTTTAGGCCACCATGGCCCACTTTGCCTGGCCCTGGGTGCCAACTGTTAGGTGGTAGTATTTCGCTGAAGTTTTTACTGGAAACTAGGCTACAATCCAAGTCTTTTGAAACTTTGGATGACCTGCTCAGATTTCGTTTAAAAATTATGTTGTAAGTTAGTAAAAATATTTGACTAATTAGATAATTAATTTGTTTATTTTAGATCATAACTTTTGAACCAGAAATGCTAGAAAGTCGATCAAAGGCTCAAAAACTCGGACTCGAGCCTAGTTTCCAATGAAAACTTGAAAGCGAAACACTTTGGCCTAGCGGTTGGGCTCTAGGCCAGGCAACATGAGCCAAAATGACCCTAAAACCACTTCACTGACGTCAGTCATAAAAAATCCGCAACCCCCAACCAAAACATTTTTTTTGAGTGCAAACTACTAGACTGGCCGATCCGTTTGAGCCCTTGAACAGCTTTCTAACGCAATCGGTGGAGGAGCTAGGGCGTTGGTAAGGCAACCGAAAAATGCTGTTTTTTAGGCCAAAATTGAAGTATGAATATATTGCACGTCGGCTTTCAAAGTGTTGAAAAGGTGCTCACAAGCAAAAAGGTGAAGGTAGCCAGCTGGGCCCATTCTATTCTGCAGGAAAGAGTTTGAGTCTGATCAGTTAAGAAACCTGGCTGATGGCAGTATGCAAACCGCAATGTGATTCCAGGGATATCTGCAACGCTGGGATAGCAAAGTCCAAAACAGGGTGGACAAATTAAAGGGTTACTGCAGCTTGTCATAAATGTCAGGTATTCTGTCCTTTAAGAATTCAGTAAGCATGCAGGGATTGAAAAACTCTTGTTGAATGTACATCATTCATTTAAGGTCACAACAGTGAAGAGCCAAATAAGCTGTATTGTGAGTGGGGGGCAAATTTTGCCCCTTGTTGCAATTGTGCTTGGAATGTTTTTGCAGGGGAGTTGCTGCTTGGATCGTTGGCTAAAATTGAAGGAATTACCATTTTTATTATTGACAAATCATGGCAAGCAATGGTACAAGAAGACTATGTGTAAAGGACGCATTTCAGGTTTTTTGCTCATAAGTCATCAGTTGCTCTCTTGGTCTGACTTACATTTGTAAACTTAACACTTTGGTGTCTGGCCGCTTTTGGGAATTTCCGAAAAAAAGCACTGAAACCCATGTGGCTTTGTGTGGGAATTTCTCTGGTCACGTAAGTGCTGTGGACCTGGTCAAAGCGTCAAAAGACGCGGCAAGTCTTCTAGTCTGCACTCGAAAAAAATTATTTTGGTTGGGGTGTGCGGGTTTTTTGTGAGTGACGTCATAAGTGGAGGATTTTTAGGCCACCTTGACCCACTTTACCTGGCCCTGGGCGCCAACCGTCAGATGGTAGTATTTCGCTAAAGTTTTTATTGGAAACTAGGCTACAATCCGAGTCTTTTGATACTTTGGATGACCTGCTGAGGTTTCAGGTTCAAAAGTTATGATCTAAAGTAGTAAAAATATTTGACTAATTAGATAATCAAATCATTTGTGTATTTTAGATCATAACTTTTGACCCAGAAATGCTAGAAAGTTGATCAAAGGCTCAAAAGACTCGGACTCAAGCCTAGTTTCCAATGAAAACTTCAGCGAAACACTTTGACCTAGTGGTTGGCCCTTTGGCCAGGCAACATGAGCCAAAATGACCCCAAAACCTCTTCACTTATGACGCAACACTACCTGTATAATGCTAAACAGCAAATGCGGGACATGTCATGGACAAGCATTTGAACATAGGGATAAAACTGAAGTGTGCCTACTGCCTATGCAACAAGCCCATTTTCTGTTGTGGATGAGCTTTTCTCAATTTTAGTGGGATAGCTTACTGAGATCATCAGCAACAAAACATTCAAACTGATTAAAAACATTTTTGTAGATGAACATTAAATAATGAGCAACAGTTTCTATCAAAATCTTATTTTTTACTCATCTTCGCATTCTCAAAACATAGGCTAAAAGTTAGCAGAAAAAAGCTGGTAGCTATTGAGTTGAGGAAATTGTATCCATGTATCCCAATACTTGTTTTAAACATATTTTCCTATTTCACGTAGGATTCAAACATTGAATCAAATTTTCAATTGCCCTAAAACAAGATGCAGTGGTGTATTCTTGTACCAAGAAGATTGTGCTTTTGAGTGCAGAACTACATCTTTGCTGTTATCTGCAACTAAGCAGACAACACTGAAGAAAGGCAGTGCAAAGAAAAGCCAGAGAAAACAACAGCTAAACTAATGTTTGCAATATAATGCAACTATACAAGATTGCTTTTACAATATATAAAACTTCAAAATTTTTGAAGTGCTAAAGCAAATTTTACCTCTAGAAGTTCACAATTCAAATATGAAAATTTATGGAGACAAAAAGCTATTTTTATCAACACATATCATAAAAAAGCACCACAGTTGTCCATTGCCCAATGGAGTACCACAGTTGCAAGCTGTTTTCTTTTGGTCATTTTTCAGTCATAGACTGAAACGTTTCTGAAATGATTAAAAAAAAATTAAGTCATTTCGGTCAGAATGTTTGAAAATATAGTCTAAAAAACACTGCTATGGTGAGTTTTAACGCAACTATGAGACAAATGACCGAAATGTTCCAGTGACCAAAATGACCGAAATGTTTCAGCGAAAAAAAGTGCAGGTTGCAAGTATGTCCCGGAGGGCACAAAGGAGGCCTACAACCGAATAAGGTTAAAGAGACAAAAAGTAACAAGTATTTTTCGCTCAGTTTTCTCAGTTGACCTGGAAGAGTTTTAACCAGTCTTGCAACCAGGAACACAACACATATTCACCATATTCCAATTCGATACATGTTCACAACTATTTGAACATATCTATTCAGCAAAATGGCACCATTTGCTAGCAAATGCGAAATCAGTGCGGTTAAAAATTGTTTCTACCATGGCTAAAACACAGACCTCCATTGAACAAATTTACACACCCATACCTTAAGTTACAGTATAGTGTACTTTATAATTTTGCAACTGACAAGCTGTTGCTTTACAGTCATCTTAGGCATGTACATTAATTACACATCCCATTCTCAGCTAATTGGCACACTGGATGTGACAACGTACTGTGCTAGGAAAGTTCAAACGCAAATACAAATTAAGATAATGTTACCATATGGCTGCGTGCAACTTTTATTGGAATATGAAGTACCATAGAATTCTGTGCAAAATCTTTGTGTAGAAGAGGCCTTGTATTGCATCTAATGCTTTTGTAAACTTGCAGCAATTTGTATATTCTGTATTGTAACATTGCTTTGCTTGAAAAAGAAATTGCAGGCAATGTGTTGGTCCTGACATTTTGAATACCAAATTTATTGACTTCTTTACTTCTGCATACAAGCACATTTGGGATGGGCTAATTTGCTCGGTGTCCTTGCTTTTAAACATGGTAGTTATAGGAGGTCTAGAATTTGTGTTTTTACCACACACTTCTTGTGAATTGTAGCTTTGTAATTTGTGGGTCTTTACTGCTGTGATTGGCATGCTTCGCCAGCAAATACGGCTTTGATTTCTGTGGTGTTTGCTATGCTGCTGGCAGTTAATATTTTATTGATGATAGAGACATTGTTGTTCTAAACTTTATGAATGGACACCCAAATGTTAAGCTTTTAAAAATTTGCAAAGCTTAGCCCTTGCAGAAATTAAATTTTAGTGATAAGAAAGCCAAAGCCTAACTTTTTTGTCTTTTTTGGGATGTTTTACTAGTAACATATGTGATAACTCCTTATAGTGTGACAGTGATCAGTCTTACTGGCATATTTTTCAAGGTGATCAAATCTGGAATGTGACTTTTTATGTGGATCATTTACACTAGTACACAAGTTCTGCTAGCATGATGAATAATACTGAGTGTCCCAAAGATGTTTTCTCTCATTATGGACTGTATACTGTTAATTCAAATGCTTGTGAACAACAGATGCAGCACCCAATGAGTTCATATGGTGAGTGTACATGATTGAAGGAAAAGTTCACTTAAATATTGATTTTGCCAACTTTTATGAAAGTATTCTTGTATTTTTTAGGCTTAGAAGTGATCAACTCCATTCAGCTGTCATTGGCAAAAAAAATTCGGTGTGTGTGTTGGTCACAACCAAATCTGCCACTTTTTGTAATGCTTGAATAACATTGATTGGTAGATATTGGTATTGGTAAGATATTGGTAGATTAGTATTTGTAACTAAGTCATTCTGGCAGAGTTGGGCTAATGCTTTTGCCCAATGAACATGGAGCATTTGCAAGTTACTCAGTGACTATGAATCAACCACAGGGCTGTTCAGTTGATTTTTTTATTTTGTAGCTATACTCAACAAGGACAAGTATTTGCGCAATTGACCAACTGAATATGCAGCAACAAATGAGCAACACTTAGAAAATTGCACATTGCCATTGTGGCTAATTTATGTTGATGAAATTACTTTAACCAATCAACATGTGAAAGAACATATTTCATGGCATATCCATTATCTTCCCATGCATTTTATGAAATTAGCCAATGTTTAACTCAAGTACAGCCTGTGCACAAGTGACAGAAATCAGCACGCATAGATGTTATTTTATGGAAATCGATTTCGCCATACGGCATCTTCAGTCCAAGTAAATTAAAGATAAAAACGAGTGGAAGTACGCAAAGCAGTGATTGTTACGAAAAAGACAAAGGTTGCGTGAAAAACATTTTGAGCTAACATTGGCAGTACCGTAAAAAAGCAGTTAGATTAACCACAAACAAGTAGTAAAAAACACCAAATAGGATAAGACAAGACTTACTGGCGACAATCAGTTAAAACACAGAGCGAGAGGAAAGAGCAATAAATTAGAGGAGAAAAAATAGTGCGCTAAAACAAAAGTCATGATAAAAGCAACGTCTAAACAAGGGTAGGTCTATTTCCTCAGACATGGCTTGGGTCATCTCTTGCTTTCGGCGCAGTCTGTATCTTTTCCTGTAAGTTTGTACTTACTTTCCTCCATTGATGTTCTAACAAAAAGTCGAGGCCAATACACTTGTGATGAATATCTTCTTTTAAACAACGGTTCAAGAATATTATCTTTGCTCTTGCTTTTGCGCAATCCACACATTTTTTGAAAGGAAAGACTGACAGAGACACTGATCACTTGTCTACAAAACTTGGAAGCTCTACTTGTTTCTTGAGCATCAGTATCAACCTGTCCCTTCCTTTCTATTAACGGCGGCGATTCTTGTCTACCCATATCTTAAACTTAAGTACAGCCTGTGCACAAGTGACAGAAATCAGCACGCATAGATGTTATTTAATGGAAATCGATTTCACCATANGGCATCTTCAGTCCAAGTCAAGTTTTCTATCTCTGTAGCCAATGTTTAAAGTCNTTTTGCATACCGTGTTTACTCCCTTATAAGACGGGGATTTTCCCTCAAGATTTCAGGCTCAAATTAGGGGGCNCGTCTTATAGGCGAGGTCTACAGAGATAGAAAATAGTTCACTCAGAACTGTGCAGGTATTTTGCAGTTTCTGGCAAAAATAAACAACAGAGACATGTATGCGGTAATTAAATTGACTGTCATGCTATGAATTAAATAAATTTCATAACTTGCATACTGATTTGCTGTGTTCTATTACAGTGCAGTTTGCGTAAACTGTTTTAATACTTAGAAGAAATGTGGTTTAAAAGTTAGTATAAATGTACCTTGATACTGAAATGTGTTTCTCTCGTTACCTGCTTTTCTTCCTTCGTCTTATAAACGAGTCGAAACAGAATATCGACAATCTCCAAGATGAAGATGGGACCTGTCTTATAAGTGAATAAATATGGTATAATTTTTTTCTGATTTGTTCTATTTAGTGCTCTTTTAGTCAGCAATCAGTAGACAAACAAGTGGTTAATGCTGCTTTCCTGCTTTTTAACAAAGAAAAATATGCAGATACTTTTCAAAATGCGTTGTATTTTATGGGACAACTCTTGTCAGTTACTTGTTGGCATTGACAATGCTGATTTGACTGCAATGCATTTTATTTCATGGTGCGCTGATCTGGAAGCCCAACCCATTAAGGTGTATATTTCACTTCCATTCTCTTTGTAGTTGCAAACAGATGTTATTAGATTCAAGAAGTTATGTCCTTTTAGTGATAGGTTCCATGCCAATACCATTGACACCAAATTGTTTAAATCTAAATTTTGAGTTGTTGTTTATCAATGCTAGAAAAGCGCTGATATTTAACATACTATAGTAATAATTTTAGTATTAATTTTATATTCTTTCATTGCGGGAAAAAGCTGATGTATACATTACTGTGTTAATAATTCTGCAGATTAAATTTTTTATTCCATAGTAAAGTGGAAGCCAATGTAGTTGAATAATTTGCACATTTGTGGGCTTGTGCATGCAAACATGATCATTTTATGCAGACTATAAAGCTGCCCATAGTTCAAAGTTTTTAAATACGAAAACCCAATGCTTAAGATTTCAACTTCTAGGATTTGGTCTCAATTTTTCCATTTTAACCCTGTTAAAAATTCCTGTAAAAGGCTTGTTTCATTATGTTTAGATTTTTTGCGACACAGCATTGGCCATTTTGTTCACTGTTCTTTTCTATTGTGCTGTCCTCTCTGCACTGCTTTTTCATGCACTGTTGCAATTAAGATAAATTTATTTAATAGAAAATTTTAATGTGTTCCTTTGGATCAGGTGTGGGGGAACCTGCGGCCCGTGGGCCAAATGCAGCCCGTATGAACATTTGATATGGTCCGCAACACAATGTACCATCCCTAACAAAGCGATTGAACCACTTCTTTCATGCACTTGGAAAATGTATGGTTTTACAAAAAAAACAAACAATTGTGCTATTCATTTCAAGCAAGTACTTTGCTGGGGNAATACATCAAGAAAATTAGTATAGGTTGAAAGCCAGGCGTTCGACAGAGGCACATATNCAACATCTTCTCTTGAGTGATTTCTTTTGGAATCTGGTAGTGCTGAGAGCAACGCTGAAGCTGTAGGTTGTCCAGTAGCTGTACGTAGTTTCAACAGAAGCAAAGAACATACAGTAATTGATAAAGGTTCAGACATATGTTCTGCAATCGTAGCTGACAATAGAAATGCAGTGGTCTTCACTTATCCTTGGTCATTTTGAACAATGGACATGCACTACAGTCTTTCAAAGCAACAGCAGGAATGAAAGGCGTTGTGAGAAACCAAACTTCTCAAGTCACCCAACATGGCTTGAAAGCTGCTTGTTGATTAATCAATGCTTTGCCAAGTTGAGAAGTATACTGTGATTGAAGAATAAAAAGCAGCTAAGTGTGAACATCCTTGATGATTTTATAGCTATGCAATATTCAAAACGAATTTATGGAAAAGCTCATTCTCTAGGTTTCTTGTGGAATGAAACATACGGACCAAAAATCGTTCAGGAAACTTTCTTTCTCTACAAAATGTTCAAGACATGTTATCCAATGCTCTTCATTTTTTACCCATTGGACAACAAAACAATCCGTAGATGATGAAGTGATGCTGACAAAGTCATGCATATTAGAGAGTAGTTTGACAAATTTACTGCAAATTATGCAACAAAATGTATTCCTACTTACAGCTTGATAATAATGAATGAGCAATTGATGCTGTGAAAAAGCTGGTGACTGTTTATTGTCTACATGCCCAACAAATTTAGATTGAAATTTTGGGTGTTGGTTGAGGTCGACAACAAATCTATTGTGGACATTCTACCCTATTTAGGAATACAAGAAAAGATGCAAAGCAAAGAGCTCTTTTAGCTCAAGATATGGATGGCAACCAATGAATATGTGGAAAATGACCGTGATATTTTAGTTGCATGTTGTGAAGATTTCGATAAGTCATGTCACTTTTGTACAAGATGGAGATCTTTCTGGTGCTGGATTAAACAATGTGCAAAGTAGAAACTCATGTTCCGAACGAAACCAGCCAGTGTTAGATAGGCAGTGTCGATTTCAACACAGCAACCAACAAGAGTAAGTTTTATCCTTGGTCATTGTAGTGTTAAAAAACTGGAAATGGAATACATTTTTGGAGATAGGTTGTCATCTTTTGTGACTTTTTTCCATCACAATGCCTTTTATCTTTCAAACTGCTCAAGACATTTACAGCAAGGACTGTAACAATATTTTTGGCAGTCACGATCCTAAAAAGCCAAGCAAACAAAGAATTCAGCCTACAAGTTGCTAAAATCCACATACAAAATTTCCTTCCACTGTTCCAAGCAAGATATCATGCATTACTTGTTGGAAAAAGCATGTTGGAACATTTTGCATAGATAATGTTTCGCAACAAAGCATTTCTGAATCATGTTGAAACAGATCCCCTACATCTTTCTATAGCTACAGATCTTTGGTCCAATGCAAATACACAAACATTTTTTGAAGCAACTTATGACTAGGCATACCATATTTTCGTGATTGAAAACCGGGATGCTTAAGGACAAGGAGCCTCATCAGACAAATGTGGTTCACATCTTGCTTGGAGTATATGTAGCTATTTTCGCTAGTATTGCACCATTTTCACCTGAAGTGAATTAAATTCTACAAGCTTCACTTTCACACTGACGTCAGGTACAAAGTAGCAAACCACAACGAACAATTTTACCCTTTTTTCCAGGGACACCAGAACAGCAGTATGGCAAGGGGCAGTAAAAGAGTTGAGGACAATGAAAATGTTAAAAAACAAAAAAATCGCTACCAGTAATTCTTGTTTCTGTTCAGCGACAGTCTCGACATCAAAAATAATAACGGAAACTGTCAAACTATTCTGAAGTTACTGGGTGTACGAATAGCTGCAATAAATATGTTTCAAGTCCATCTCGATCAACCATGAAATTACCTATGACTCTTCTGAAAAGGCACCTCCACCCCCATTGCCCCTTTTGTAAAAGTACAAGGGGGCAATGCCCCGTCATGTCCCTGCTCTTTTATGTTCGAAGTGTCAATAGTAAGGGAAACAAAATTCACGTAATCTAAATTTGGCGCAGTTCAGCAGCAATCGTCGGGGCAATGCAATTAATAATCACTGATTCACATTTTCTTCTTGCAATGGTAAATTTAGGTTCAAAATTTTTTGAAACTAGCTTGGAGGTTGTAATCAGAACTTTTGAAAGACTGTCCGTAAATAGCAGCGTGATACACAAAAGTAGCTTCTTTCGCTGTGAAGAGCAGAGACTCATCAGATTTTCGCTGTGAAGAGCAGAGACTCATCAGAATGAGCAGCTTTGAAGAAGTGTGTCACACGAGACGGTGACAAAACTGCCTCAACAGAATATTTTTGTTTTTTTGGTTTCTAAGTGGTTGTCAATATCTGAGTGTCCACCATGGCTAATTGAGAAAACAGATAATTTTAATTCAGCCCAATAATTTTCAGACAAGATCCAAATCGAAGCCTAAATAAGAAACTGTTAGACAAAGAAAAATTATATAGACCTACCAGTATTTTCAGAGAGATTCAACAAAATGAGAAATTGACAAATGTTTTTTGCAGAAGGAATGAGTTATAGACAAATCATTTCTAGCCGTTTGTACGTTCGTCATGAGCTTGTTCACTTATTAGCCGAGTACTTTTAAACCCTGGTGAATAAACTAAATACCGTAAATATTAACACTTTGGCACCCGGGTGGTTTCGAGGATTTTCGAAAAAAAAAACGCCTAAACGCACGTGGCTTTGCACAGGAATTCTCCGGTCCGGTATGCTCTACAGACCCGGTAAAAGTCTCAAAAGACGCGGCAAGTCTTCTAGTCTGCACTCGAAAAAAAAAATTTTTGCTTGGGGTGTGCGAGTTTTGTGTAAGTGACATCATAAGGGGAGGACTTTTAAACCACCTTGGCCCACTTTGCATAGCCCTGCTGTTTTTGTTTTTTTTGCATAAAACTGCTGTTTTTTTTGCGAAAATCGCCAGAACCATCCATACGCCAAGGTGTTAAATGGTCATGCTCATGCATATGAGAATCAGTTTGGGCAGGTCGTGTCGCTACATATTTTCACAGATTGCTAAATAAGTTTAGTTATAAAACATGAGCATTCTATTTAACTTGTTTTCTGGATATGTTATGACTGATCTTTATTATGCACAATGCCTAATACAGATGACTCCACTTAATTGCATATTGGTTGAACACATAAACTGCTTTATCGAATAGGATTCTGAAAATGAGGGTACCACCTTTGGCCGAGATTTCAGTGAACACTGAAATTCAACCTTTTGCAGTGAATTTGTAGTTTCAACCTATTAGACAGCAGCTTTGTTAACTAATTGGCCTTACAGAACAAAAAAGTTCTAGTGTCAGTACACAACTTTTGTTGTGTTTTAGAGATCATTTTCTAATCTCAAGGAAAGGTACACCGCAACTTTCAGACAAAGATTTTCATAACTACATTGTGCAGTCCAAATCAAGCAGAGGAAATAATGGCTGCAAGTTTGGGAAGCATTCTACAGCTGATGCAGACTATTAGTACATCACACAGACAGTATGCATTTCAAAGATAGCATACAATGCACACCAATGCAACAATTTTGAATGTACGTTTCATTTGATGACCATTGGTTTGCTAAGCATTGCAGCTGCTAGATTTCAANTGTGAGGACCAAAGGATTTTTAGAACTTTTAGAAGCACTTTTATATATTGCGGTTCTAGAAATTATCCATGTTCAGCTGCAAGCTACCATATATTNGTGGTGTCATTGTCAAGTAGCAACCATGTGGACAGAAGTAGAGTTAGGCTACAAATCTGAGGATATTTGTATGATACAGACAATTGCATCGTAAAAAAAACTTGCAAAATCGACTACGTCAGGGGTGGCCAACCTTTTGCTTCCATGCGCCAATTTTTTTCACACTTAATTCAGATGTGCCACACAAACATTCACTTCTTTGCAGTCCTGTAAAACGTGTGGTAATATGGAGATATTTTGAAGTTATAGTAACATGTATTTATTTGAAAAATATATGTTTATCTTATATAACAAACATATAAATAAGCATTACCCAATTTATTTAATAACGATGACAGATGTAGCAGTTGTAGTAACGATGACAGATGTAGCAGTTGCAGAAAAAAAACATCACCCAATTTATTTAATAACGATGACAGATGTAGCAGTTGCAATTTATTTAATAGAGATCTCACACAACACTTTTTAATTTTCATTGATCATTTTACTTCAGGAAGTAATAATAGTTGTATATGAACACAATTGGAAGTTTTAAATGAAAATAATTTTGTACACAGATAAAATGAAAGAATGACTATAATGTGACTTTTGTCTCCACTTTGCTTTCATCAAACCAGTGATATTAGGAGTTAAATTTGTAACTGAAAGCAACAGAAAGTTCTTCAAGCTGGAATCGGACAGTTGCGACCTCAGTTTGTTTTTGATTATTTTCATGAAAGAAAATGACTGCTCGCATCTGTAC
>JGI24158J21664_10008425_pt1 | contig 13715 bp, 5 predicted proteins | sample Ectturendosymbi3_FD_21664 | JGI IMG/M metagenome (IMG submission 21664) | reverse complement strand
AATTCGGAAATCAACCTATCAAAACCAATTCTAGTAAGTCTTTGGACATGCTCGAATTGTCTCAGTGTTCGCGATTTAAGGCCATTTTGTCGTCCATTGTTTTGTCGCACCAGTGTTGTGAAGTATACTTCATTAGACTTGACTAACGTTATTAGCTGGATCCACCCCTGATTCAATCCTTCGCGCTCATTCTTCTATAGAGGTCTTTTGTTAGGGGCATAGTAAAAAAGTGCGTTGAACCAAAACAAAAATACAACTACAACTACAACTGCTCACAGAAATGTTGGAAATTGTCCTTATTCCCAAAATTTTGGGGCCCCACGAAATCGGGGGCCCTAGGCTTAAGCCTTTTTAGCCTAATGCTAAAGCCGCGCCTGGCTACCAGTAACATTTAAACGCAGCTTTTTAGTAGCTGTAGATAAAAAAAATTGTTCGAGCGATATAGGCAGCTTCGACACCTTTCGAAGCTAATTCTTTGCCAAAGTTAATTTCATGTTTTAAATCGTTTTTATTAAATGAATATGATTTACGAATTCGTTCAAGCGTTTTCCTGATAGAAATGTTTGACCTCCGGGGCAATGAGCTGACATACGCGAAATAATTACTTCTGCATCATTATAGAAAATCTGTGTAAATTTCTATGAGGTTGCAGAACATGTGCGGATAGATTTAAAACCGTAGTCACGAACCACTTGTAGCGATTTCTCGCTACTAGCTATGGCCGATTCGGAAATTCAAGTCTCCACGCTGATTCCGCACTTACTTACGAATCAACAACTGGGCAACGGATCTGTCTACAGCCAAATACTGAAGCTATCGTGAGAAATCCTACCTGTTGAGCGCAACTTTAAAGAACCTCTTTGGTTCACACACTGCTGCCTAACACGTACTAGTCTGTATTCACACATTACAGAAACTAAAACGATGTTTTTGAACGGCAGAAACACAGAAGCGTTACGACTACAACTGTTCACAAGTCAGTACGATCTCAAAGTTTCGCAATAAAGCAATGGCAATCCGCTGTAAATCAAGTACAAAGCTCGCGGAAGTGAGTTGAAGCCTGATCAACGCAATGTCCCGAATCAATATAGCAATGTTAGGAGTTTTTCTGGACCCAGTCTATCAGCGCATGCAAAATTCGACCGACCACGCTATCCAACACCACATATGTAGGCAAGGCGGGATTTTTACTTCAGGAGCGCTAGAATCGTTATCGTCACTCACAGGTAAGCAAATGAAAAAGAGAGTGCAGGCCGCCTCGACTCCCCAGGGTTGCCAGATTTGACGCCAAATTTCACAAAATTTGCCTTTTTTTAGAGACAGTTGGTGCCAAAATTTTTTTTCACAATATTTGGCTTTTTTGGAGGCAGTTGGCACATGCTATCAAACTGGTGTCTTCGGTTTTGAATTTCTTGCTGAAAAGTGCTGTTAGGATTTTTTAGACAGTGCTTGGTGTATTTTCTCAAACGTTATCTGGTAACCCATGGAAGAATAACGTTCTCGCATATCTGGCAACCCATAATGCCAAAGGTTTGATCGGAAAATGTGGAAGATGAAGAATGCTACATCTTTATTCTTCTAAAATGTCCTACAATTAATAAAGATTTTTAAATATCAAGTTGTTTTAACCATTTGGCTTTTTTTGCCAGGTTTGGCTTTTTTTAGACGTGGTTTGTTTTTTTTCTCAAAATGTGTCTGGCAACCCTGCGCCTGCAAACATTCTTACTTCCAAAGGCAAAAATTGCTCTACGGCTTCCGAAGTAAATGACCGGTTCGCCACTAATCAAAATGACATCGGGGTCAAACTACAATCGCTTTATGAATCTAACACCACTTATAAAAGATGTTTCGAAGTCATACACACAAGTTTGCAGAACGTAATACTGCAGCCATGACAAATTTGTGTGAATTAACTGAGACCAATTNTTAATGCTTTAACAAATCTTTTGCTACTGGGACAAGCAACAATCTGTTGAAAGCAATATAACCCAGTTCCANCTCACACTGAAATGCACTAAAGATCAATCTTCACATTTCAGCGACTGTGTCTTAGTTTCGAAATGAATTTTTCAACACGACGACCGCGGTCTGACTAAATTTCACGCAGGATCTGAGCAACTACTGGTAAGTATCGTCACAAACAACTCTAGTTTCCCGATCGTCAAAAACAACACAGCTTATTATGTATTTCGAAAATATTGAATGCAGGCTAGAGGATTACTAAATTATCGTTTAAAATATTGCTGGCCGGAAGTTATCTACTGACTACTGTATATGTCAACCAAACAAACTTGGACGGGAAATTAAGAAAAAAACTGGGGGCCAAGCAAAAATCTGGGGGCGTCATGGCCCACCTAGACCCCTCCTTAGAATCGCCACTGCTAGTGGATTAAACTGGGTCATGTACGAATTTTTAGACCTCCACGTAAAGTCTGAATCACTGGAATTAGAAATTGAGTCGAGTCATTTATTTTATGCTTAACAGACACAGTAAAGCTTTCCTTTATGATGGGAATTAATCTTCTTCATCTGTCTGTCATTTGATCTTTTTCCAACTTATTGTTTTTTATCCTATAATCATTTGCATTGTCAAACAAAAAAAATATACATCAATTTCCGTGTTTGTTCTCTCCACACCTGTGAAATGAAATATCTCATCATGAATCATGATAACTATGTGTACATAGGCATGCACTCATCTGCAAATATTATGTCTTTATTTTATATCATCCTATCTTTTCGTTTCACTCGACTACTAATGATAGTACTGAAAGTTGTATTTCAGGGTTGGTAGACTAGATGACCTCATGGTCTTTCACCAATCCTTTGTGACAAAGAAACCAGTAAATGTTCATTGCTTGTATGGAACTTTGTTTTTAAATTATGCTATAGCTTCTGCATTAGCCTATATATTCTACGCAGTGCTGTATGATCTTGACTGTGTGAATCATTATTTTGTTGCAAAAAAACATTACACTTACTCATTTACATTGAAAAAAGGAGCAGGTTTAGTGTCGAAAGACCGACTGCCATTTGTTATAACAAGTCATGCATTTGGGTTATTTTACCATTTGTCCAACCGTCTTTTAATTGGAGAAATTCTCGCCATTAGAAAGCTTTCAATTCGATTAAAAAAATCCGAAATTTTTGGTTTGAACTTTTTGTGGGGAAGCCTGACATCACAGGCTGATTCCCATGGGGCCATCTGGCGGTGAGAAAAAAGTTAGAGGTAATTTAGCCGTTTTCTCGTTTAAAACAAACTAGGAGAAAATCCGTATCTTTAAAGCCATTGAATGGCCATCTATTGTTAGGAGTTGGCAAGTTATGGCCAAGTTGTAGTAGTCCACGTTTTCAATCCAGTATTATACCCTATATGGAGGCGGCCCGATTAACCTAATGATTTGCAATTAATTTCAGTCCTTCTCTACAATTTAATACCCCCCACCGACAACACACCAAATAAGCGATTTTTTCTAATTAGACATTTATAATGAAAACAAATATAAACATCGATTTTTGACCATAAATTTGCCTACCACTAACGCTGCATGGCAAATCAATGGCTCTAAACTTCAGTTTACCAATTAAAAAATCAATCTTTTTACGAAAATTTTAATAAGAAAATATCAAATTTGGGCGAGATCTCCTGCCGCCCCCTTCCGAAGCCCATTAAAGCACCCCAGTGTTTGCAACTGTTTTATATCTAAGTTAATTGACGGAACTAACCACTATCTCTTGTTTACAAAATTAATAAAGCGTCATGCCAGTGCGTATAGTAAGACTGCTGGTGAATTGGTATGAGTGGTAAACAGACTATGCAAGTGAAGTGGGGTATTCGAGGAATCTTCCTGCCAGGCCCGTAACTAGGAGGGGGCTGGAAATTTTTCCTCCCCTTCCCTGAAAAAATGTGTTGGACATAGTTTGAAACTATTGGACATAGTTTAAAAATTTTGGGCCCCTCTCAGAAAACTCTTCGCCCGCCCTGGTACCCAAGCTAGTCACGTGCCTGCTTCCTACCATGCTGCGCTTTAAGCGACGAAGTATGCAAGTGAAGTCTGAAACTTGACTTTCAGAGGCCTTCACTGGAACTAATGGGTTGAGACAAGGGGGAGATCTGGTTGAGATAAGGGTGAGATCTTAGTTCTCAGTATCTATTCGCTAGTTACCTTGGTGATCTCCCAGTTCTGTTGGACTTGGCCAGAAGGGGATGTGAGAGACACGTTTAACCTGTTGCAGAACCAGCCAACAGGATAAATAATAATAAAAGTCTTAGCTCAACTAGTGTCATTTTTACTTTTACAACAGTTGAGCTAAGACTTTTATTATGTTTAACATGTTTGTGAACCACCTGACGTTTGCTTATGATATATGTGTGTTTAGTCCCAACATCAGTGGTCTTCACCGCCTTCTGAAAATTTGTTGCGATTATGCTGCTGAACATGGTTTCGTCTTTATTTGCAAAAAGATAGTAGGTGTAGTTTTTCATCATAAAGAATATATACAGCATGCTACACCAGCTGGCTCCCTGAATGGCATTGGCGTTAATTTGCCGAAAAAGCAAATATCTTGGTGAATCACATCATGCTTCACCAAAGAATGACATTCAGAGACAAGTGAAAACACTTTATTGTGCGGAATACATACTCAAAGGCACCTTGCTCAGGTAGCGGAGGCTTGAAATTAATGAGTTTCGTTCGAATTGTGACGTCCATATTAGTTAACGATTCGTTTTTTTGCGCAAGCTTTTTTTGTTTCAATAACACAAATACTTTAGTTCGTTAATTTTTTCCCTATTAGCGACAGTTTCATATATATATAGAAAGGGCCGCTTTCTAAGTTTCAGCCAGGGGCACCACACCACCTTAATCCGCCCCTGGTTGCAACAAAAAGGTATTGCAGAAGTATGTCATGAGGCGTTTTCCATAGCCTATCCCTTTACTAAGTTCTGTGCTGGCAATACTACATGGTACGTTCTTTGTACTTGCAGAAGTGACTTAATTCTTACTGTTGTATTCCGCTTTCATTTCAGCATTTGCTTAAATGCATGGTAAATGTTCATCTCGACAGTGGCAATATTTGGGGGAAACCTGTCTTTCCTGAATGGTCTACAGTACTTCGCAGCTGGTTTGCGATTAGAACAACTGCATTACGTTTCAAGGCATTTGGTTAGTATGTGCGTAGCAGCAATTTTTTTTCTTGCAGAATAGCGGCTGTACATTTGTATGATCTTATCAGAGAGGAAATGTATGGGGCTAAAACGGTGGTAATCGGTGTAAAAGACAAGCATATTGTGGAGGTGGAACTTGAATACGTGTTTCGCTACGGTATCTTTGGTTACGGCTATTCCCATATTCTGAAGCATAAGAACCACGATGTGTCGCACGTTCTCAGCGAGTCGATGTTTTTTAGAGGTAAGTCTTAAGTCTTGATTTTTTCTGTTTTCAAAATTGGTGGCAACTATCCACTCTTGGAAAAGCCTGGCTTGCTTTACGATGATGTGAAAATCAGTGTTTATCAAGGTATTATGAAAACACAGACTTGTACAAATTTTCAGGACAAATTATGAAATATATCAAAGTACAAAATTCTCAGGACAAAAGAGATTCTTTTTTCTGGATATGCAATTGCACTGCAATGGATTTTAATGCTTCCGGTAAAGTTTCAAGTTTCTGTGTAGTATTTCATTGAAATTGTAAGTGGAAACGTGACAGATTTGTTAAATAAAAACGTCAGTGTTTCTTTTAACAACAGTATGCATCATCCCCAAGAATCGCATCCACCCACGACGGTTATAGATCATTTTCTGGAATCTTCAAAAAGCGAATGCCACGAACAATTATCTTTAAGGAACCTCGCATTGCATTGTAAAATAGAAAACAACCGTTGAATTCCACTAAGTTTTTGTGGCGACGTAGTTGTTACATTGACAAAAGCTTAATCCTATTTTTTCTTGTGACTACGAGCGATTTAATGGCTAAACGTTTACTGAGAGGGCAAGATATACACCAGGGTTTCTCAAACTTTTCATCTCGCGGACCCTTAAATCGTTTATTTATTTTTTGCGAACCCCCGAATACTGTAAACAACAGACTGGCTACACATGAACAAAATGCACAAGTCTTTTACTCATGCTGTTGTCTCCAAAACAGACCCACCTGCGGTTCAGTGAGATTTATGCTCCTGACAACACTCTCCTACAAGTAGGACATACAGGCTTTGATATTCTAAGCTTGATTTTGTACAAAGCTAGTCGAACAACCATTCTGTTTCGATATTTTGGTTTGATTTTCACCAAATTTGAAAAACCAACCTTACACTGATACGTTGTAGTGAAAGGAAGGAATTCTCTTTCATTGCCATCGTAAGCCAGTGTACTGCAATTTTGTAGGTAAGAAGCCCAGAAACAAGACAGCGAAATTGAAGAGGATTTTATCTAGGCTCCATAATCGGCATGCAAATCTGAGAGTTTCTTTAAAATCTTCTTCGTCGTTAACTTCGTTTAGATCAGTTAAAAATAGATCTCTCATCCGTCCAGCTCTTTTTGCTTGCACCACCTGTTCTTTTATTTAGGTTATAGCCAGAGCTACCATGGATTTGGACTCAAAAATTAGGATGACCAGAAAAAACGACATTTATCGGAACGTTTTTTTATTTAAACGTCGGCATAAGTGTAAAAATCAACTATGAGATTGTATTCATGCCTTTTGTGAGCAAATAGAAGTGACTGCAACAAACTAGCAAATGAAAACGACAGCCTTATACAACCTGTCAACACAAAAAAATTCACTTTTTACGTAATGGTCCTGCACTTTTGGCCCTAAAGTAGGAACAAAATTCTAAATCATTTGTTGCTTCAAGTCGCTTTCTGAAATTATTGCTGAAAATAAGATAAAATAAGGACGCAAGTACAAAATAACTACATTTCTTACAAGTAAGTACAGTGAAGTTTTCTAAGATAGTCCCCTTCATACTAAGGACAAATCTCACAAATAAGGACGGTATGTTAGCCCTAGTTATAACTAACATGTGCTTATATTAATAGATCGCTGACTTGTCTTTGTTTTGTTCTGTTAACTTTTGTATTTGTGAAGTAACAGTGACGATTGGCAATCAACTTCTGAACTTTTTTTGTCACTTGACGGACCCGAACACCAAATTTTTCACCCATGGGTGTCCGTGGACCCCACTTTGAGAACCTATGATATACACAAAGAATTAATGATCTCAATATTAGTTCATACAACAATTATAACTTCATTGTCGTGGTTTAGGTGGTGAAACATCTCATGCAGCCCCTTATCGTTTACACCCTTTTGCTTGTTTTTGGCTTGGATAAGTTGAACTGAGTTGTGGGATATGTAAATCTAACACAATATATGCTACACTAAACACCTGTGGCAGAAAAAACAACAGTAACTAATTTCACTCAAGTTGATTTAACCAAGTGGTTCATTCTATACTGAAGACGAACTTTTTGTTTGCGTTTTCCTTGTTCCAGTGACTTCTGGAAACGGAAGTATCATTACAATGCCACTTTTTGGAAAAGATAATTTGTCACCGGGTTTGAAAGTGAAGGTTGATCTTCGTATCGCTGAATTGCTTCTTCCTCTGTTCAAGCTTTCTGCGACAATGTTATCAAAAGAACAATTACTTACATTATGATCTGAGTAAAAGAGAGCACTTCTTTCTCCAACGAAACTCACAAGCATATAAGCTTCCGACGGTTCGATGCTGGGCAAGTCATCGTTAGTTCAGATTTTACGACCTTTTCATTTTTGTTTTCTCGAACCGGTAAATGTCAGAGGAACATATTTCACAAACTCTTCTTACCTTCCCACGGATTCTACTTAAATAAAAAATATGACTGGTCAGGACGAGTTGTTTTCAGTAGTATTTCCAAAACTTTGGGAGTAAGGACAATTTCCAGCATTTTTGTAAGCAGTTATATTTGTAGTTTTGTTTTGGTTCTAAACGCCTTTTTTACTATGCCGCTAACGATCTCTGTGGAAGAATGAGCGCGAAGGATCGAACTGAATGACGATGAGCATTCTCTTTTTATGGTGTTGGATTTCGTTATTGTTACATGTAATGCGTGGAACAAAACGCTTGAATCCATTTTTCAGATTACACAAGGTAATTGAGGTACTTTCGTTCAGCCTCTCTTGTTACCTCCAATTTAAAATAGCCTAGGGCCCCCAAAAAGAAAATTCGCCTCTGCCTACACTGCACTTTTGCAGCCACACTTTACTAGAGGTAACTTCTCACAAGCATCTGGATTTCATTTTTCATCGCTCCTTGACCTGGGACGTACATATATCACGTTACCGCGGAACTTTATGTAGAATTGATGCATTAAAACGACTTGAATTTCTCTTACCGTAATAAGCCTAACATATCCTACCCCTTCTAGTTTATGGTGGAGTGATATGCGATTAATGCCCTAACGCAGACAGCAGTCTCTTAGAGAATTCGAACCTCTTCAGCAATATTTATTCTCAACTGCCTCAAAATCAACTCACACGAAAAAGTGCCATCTCTAACACCGTTGCATCTGAACCGTCAACTTCCTAATTTAATTGCGTTTCGCAACATTCTTTTCGAGACATGCTCCTATTTTCTGAATGCTTTGACCCATACATATTTTAGGGATTGATCTACTCTTTGCGATTTGAATGTAATGTTCAACTTCCTTCATGTAAAACACAATTGTTTACTATGTGGCATTTAGACTATTCCAATCCTCGAGCAACTTCTTGGCTATGCGCATTTCGTTTGGGTCACAACTCTCTCCATTTTGATCATATTTATCGTTTGGGTCACAACTCTCTCCATTTTGATCATATGTGTGTTCGTGTGGCGGAATTATAACCGTAGAACTGGCGGGCAATGGGGGCAATTGCCCCCCCCAATTCCAAAAGTTGCGCCAAAATTTTTCTGGTTACTAAAGGTTTTGATGTATGAGCCAAAGAAGTACTTCAGTGCAAATCAACGCAACTGCTTAAGGAACCTATCCTCCCACAGTTTTTAGTCGAACCTAATCAAAGCAGTAGGTTTACTAATTGTCCACGAATAATCAAACATTAGGTACAGTGTAAATGTTGGAGAACTCATATCATGGCTGACGTTTACCTGAGGTTTGCTCCCTGTGGAAGTTGATAATGAAATACAAGCGTGTATCTAAGCGCTTGCAGTTAATAACCGAAACCGAAACATGGAGTAACGCTTTTCGCAGCTGTTTCTCACGCACCCATTTGCTGTATCCCACCTAATGGTGATAGAACTTCATTTCAAGACCATCGCAAAATTTCTCTTTGATAACGCTGACGTGCTACAAACACTGTATAAGCCCAGAAAAATTTGTTTTAAACATATTATAAAAACAAAAATATGTATCTCCTAAAATGCATTTTGCCACCCCAAACCTCACAACCTGGCTACGGGACTGCACGGACAGTACATGTTTTTTAGTTATAGCCTAGCATATTTATTTCGGTAGTTGTACATGCTCAATGGAACAAAAAGGAAGCTTTACGAAATTTATTCGCAATTTTGGATAGTACACAGGGTATATATTCGAGCAATACACCCCGGCTGTTTGCTCTCACTGGGTTCGAATTTTCGCACAATCTTGTTGCTGCACGCAAATGCATCAACTGGGCGAGTGTGGATACTTGAGTAAATTTTAAATAATCTATTCAAGTTTGTAAAAATTATTTTTCTTGTAACTAAAACCACTGCGCAAAACACGTGATTCACTTGGTGGAAACTGTCATGAACATTCCGTAACATTGCTTTATTTAAGTTGTATTTTAGCGTTTGATTACCATATGGAGTTGATTCTTATATACAAGTTTGTGTTGACCTTCATCCTTTGAATGACCCTGGTGGATTATTGCTTAATCCACTAAGATCAATCCACCACACCCCAGTTTTATATAGCGCCATGGGCGTCGGAAGGAGCAGGAAGGCGTTGGCTTCCTGGATATTAAAATTTGACATTCTGTTTTTAACGTTTTAGTAGAAACATGATTTTCTCTTAGTTTCGGAGTTGTTAAAATGAAATTTCACCACTGTTGTCCTCCTGGAAAAATCCTTTTGGCCATCCCTGGAAAATTCCACTGTTGCCCACAACTGGAAAAAATTGTTCCGACGCCCATGTATAGCGCTTAGTTGAGGCTGCAGCTGGTGAATGGAACAGGCGTGGCGGAAAGATAACTTTCGTTTATGTCGTTCAAGAATTAAAATGCAGCGATTGCGATTGACTTCAATATGACGTGATGTACGTGTGTGAATGGTATTGCATTTTATGGAGAGAAAAACAAATGACATTTAAAATGAATTTAATAGAGTAGGCCCTACTGGTCATAGCTTTCCGTGATTAACATTGTCAGTTGCGTACTCAAGGAGCCTCTCCTATACACCACGCCAGTTTCGGAAAGGGTATAGACTACAAACAACAGAATTTTGGCTATGTATTCCAAAGAGTCCAAATATATGAAAAACTAGTGTTGTGTTGGGTAACATAAATCTACCCTATGTAAGTTGAGCGCAAGTATTTCGGAGGCAATCGCTTAAAGGTCGGCACTGTGACAGCGGTCACATTGCTCTGATGTCAGCGTGAAGCTGCGCGGAAAGTGAGCTGTAAATACGACAATAGCAGCAGCACAGCGGTAGAGTCATAGGCGTACGAGGCAGGGGTCGGGCAGAAGCCCCCCGGCTTGAAAAATTTCATTGCAAGCGCAACTTGCTCAAAAGTCCTGAATGCTAACAAATATATATTCAATACAGTGAAAATTTTCAGGGCAAACTCTGTTTTTCAGGGCAAGCGCAAGTTGCTCAAAAATCCTGAACGGTGAAAACGTTTTCAATACAGCGTATATTCACTTGGGAATGATCCGTGTAATTTGGGCAAATTGTTTATTGTTAGGGTAAAGTGTTATTTTCAGAGCAAATTTTCTCCGCCCCCCCAGTAAAATGCCTTCCCGTACGCCTATGGGTAGAGTTAACCTGGTCGAGCGGGTATCTCTATTTGTACTTGCTGCTAAGCCCATACGTGGTAGTGTTCTTACGGTTGCGGGTTCGCGATTTCCCTAAAAAGGCCGCAACAGCACCAAGCTGTCACCGCGGCAAATAGTCTAGTGGAGTCATTGCAATCGTGCTGTTAATTTCTACTACGCACAATTTCTATGCTGCAGTTAACCCACCAAATGGACGAAAAGACGACGAAGGACTGTTAGAAGCATGCAACGCCCCGTACCCTGATTACATACCCTTCGTTCGTACTGGTGGTCCGGATGAATCCTCTGAAGGATCGAATACTGTCCCATCATCAGACAGCTTGTATTTTCGAGATGTAACGAAAGAATAATAAAGGTAATGAACAAAACTCGGCGAAACGAAGTGACTCCTGTCTTGTATTTCAGACAAGCATCGACTGCGTAATGGAACTGATGGAAAGCCGAAATCGTCTTGCAAACATGCGACAAGTGTACCTTAGTTTAACCACACGCTACGAACGCTCACAATTTCTGAGATCTTTGTTAGCACAAGGTAAACAATTTGTAAGGCATGGATCAGGACATTTTTACCTTACACTTGTGAAGTTGTCTATCCTGATTTTCAGCTTCATAGTGGATACATTTGTGCTTTAATATTTTGTGCAGTCTTAGCAGAGATGACTGAGAGAATTTATGTTTTTCAAATCAAATTCCGATCCAACAATTTTATTTCAAAATCCAACCTCATCTAAAAAGTGAGTTTTAAAATCTAAGCTCTTTTTAAATCCGAAATCTTATCACTGCATTAAACTCAAGTAACTACTCTCCACAAAGGTAGAGATTTGAATCCACCAGCAGATTTTTTAGATAGAAAATCGATTTCGACTAACACTACTACGCACCGTCAGTACTACAGTCTGTAAGCAATGTTTACGGGTGAAAATGATGAAAAGGCTAAAGCAAGAGTAGAGAAAGACGCTGTAAATCAGACAGTTTACCAAATCGGAAAAGATTGAACTAACTCGAAAAAGATTTAGTTAAGTCCATACAGATTTAGCTAAATTCGAAGAGAGTTAGCTGAATCGAAACAGATTTAGCTAAAATAAGACAGATTTAAACTAAATCGGAACCATTCAACTATAGCAGCGACACATAGATAACGCTGAAGCGTGTCGGCTCTATCGATTAATTGTGTACTATTGATTAATTAATATCGATTTATCGATTTAATTTAAAATCGATTAATTGTTCAAAACCATCATTATGACCATGGGCGTCCGCAGAAATTTTTTCAAGGGAGGGGGCAAAGTCGAAATTTTGCTTATCCTTCTCAGTTTATTGGCAATGCAACGCAAATGGACGTACACAAAAAATGTCCAATATTACGGCAACAGTTACAGTGTTTTCCCTGTGAGGAAATGTTTGTTTTAGTGAGAATGGATATTTTAAGACTGAGTTACCAGAGTTCTAAATGAATTACAAACTTTGTGAATTATTAGAATAAGCACAAAATCTTGCCAAGATACGAACAAAATACACATTTAATTCAAATAGCTTCTCCTTGTTTTCGTGTTTTTCCAACGTTTTGGAATGCTGCAAGCAGTGGTGTAGGAGGCGGAGATGCAAGATCACCCCCAAAAGTTTTGATTTGTCGAAAGTCTGGGCAAAATCCCTGAAAATCTGGTCAAAAATGGCGCCCAACGTTTGCAGAAAAACAAATGAAGGCTTTTTTAGAGGTCATATCAAAAAAGGTCTTCAGTTCATGTTCTTTGTGGGAGAAAATTTGTAGGCAAAAGTCGCACAACAAGTTTTTGGCAAGTTTGGGGAAATTCGGGCGAAGATCCTTCGCACCCCCCAAATTTTTCTTGCTCCTACACTTATGGTTGCACGTGCGCGAGAATGAGATTTCACTGTGCAAATAGTCTGGTGGTAGTGCGCAGTTTCGCATGTAAGAGGCAGGGACGGGTCCAGCTAGTAACGTTAAGGTGAGATATTTCAGTGGTAGTCAGTTTCATAACGGCTTCGCTACTGTAAGAAGAGATGAAGTATACTTTACTACACTGCTGTGAGAAAACAATGAACGGCAGAATGACCTTATATCGCGAAAACTAAGACAATTCGAACATGACGAAAGTCTTATTCGGAATTGGTTTTGGTATGTTATTTTCCGAATTATGCAAAATCATGGTGAATAAAGTTACTTTCTTATATTTTAGGGTGGGCGATCGCCCCCCCTGAATCCGCCCCTGTTTAGAAGGAGCATTGGTTCCAAAAATGCGCTTTTTTGGCAGCAATGCTTCTTTTTCACACATGCATCTTTCAGGCACGTAACCAGCTTGGGACATCAAGGCGTACGAAGAGTTTTCTGGGAGGGGCGAAAAATTTTTGAACTATGTCCAATAGTTTTAAATTTTGTCCAACACATTTTTCCAGAAGAGGCGAAAAATTTCCAAAGGGCCTTCTCACCCTGCGCCCCTAACTACGGTTCTGGTTTCTTTACACATGGTATAAACCAGGGGTGGGCAAACTTGTTCAATGGAAGAGTCACTTGCAGAAAACCAAAACCACAGGCGAGCTGCAAAGCCAGTTTGCAGTGTCAATACAAATACTGTAAAGAATGCAAGTTTTACATCAAATGATGTACAGTGATTGTCAATATTAAGTTTTTGTTTGATTTTCTAGTTCCCGAAAATCTGGACAGTACGTTGTTAGATATGC
>JGI24158J21664_10008424_pt1 | contig 13715 bp, 9 predicted proteins | sample Ectturendosymbi3_FD_21664 | JGI IMG/M metagenome (IMG submission 21664) | reverse complement strand
AACTAAATAATGTGTGGTTGTAATTTGAAATAAATAGCTTTTTAATCAAAGTCACAATTGAAATTTTCATGGGTACACATCATTTGGGTCACCCTGTATATTGCTGGTCTGAGGGGTTGTGTTCAACATGGAGTTTTTGATTGTAAATTTTGTCTGTTAGTTTAGCAGTGATCAGAATGGAGTAATCATATTCTGTCTTGATAGTTTCTTGATGATTTGTCAGACCTAGCCCACCGTGCCTGATAGGAAGGGCTAGGATTTGTCTTTCTGCATCACTGACCCCTCGTCCTATGAGAGCGGAAATCAATTGGTCTCTGATGGCATTTTCCAGTTGTTCAAATGATTCACTCACGTTCAGTACTGTTCTTTGGAAATGGGTCCATCTGGAGTATAATCCTTTGGTGATTGCTAAGTGTACTGCTTGAGGATCACCTTGTGTATAGTTTTATAGCAACTGAAGATATTTTACCCAACCCTCAACCTTGTTTTTAATGTACTGTTCCCTGAATGATTCTGTCCTAATTACTGCTCTGAGATGGCATTCACCTCAGTACCAGTATCAGTTTATTTGGGCACAACTACAGTATAAACAAACATCAAATCACACACCACAGAAAACAAACCACATAAGAACAGCGTTTATTTTGTTTCCAGGACATCTGAAATAACCATACGGTTTTCTAGTCAGATATGCATGCCAGCATATCCAGGCATGGATGATATCAAGTAAAGTTTTTTCAGAACTAGTGTAGAACTAGATAAACTTAGCCTGGCGGCAAGCTTCTGAGGAATCTGCCTGCCTGTTTTCTGCTTTCACTCTTCTGCGATAATTAAAACTTGCAAGCCTATCTATTTTTCGTAGTATCAGCCACAAATATGGCAGCAAGTGAATTGATCACAGTTGAGTAACAGGGAAACTGGTTTCACGTTTTTCAATGCATCATCAGTCCTTATTCAAATAGATAAGGTAATGCTATGCAGTGTAATAGTAGTATGTTTTCATTAAAAAAATGTACTGAAAGTGTCAAAAGTTAATACAATGATCAAAGAAAATTTTATGATAGCATAAATAGTACAGTACATAAAACAAAGAAAGGCTAATTTCATGCTAAACATCAACTCAGAAAATGACGTTAAAAATCATCTAGGCAATTTGTTACCATGCAATGACAAGGAATATTTACGTGCAGTGATTAAAGCTTACTGTGGTAAGAATTCATGAAGATATGCGCAATCACAAAGACAAACCCACCTCATAAAGTACCTTCAAAGACTCTGATTGCATGTATCTTCATATATTCATTGTTACAAGCTGTCTGCGGAAGACCAGTTACCAACCGTAATGATTCAGCAGTTCTCACATCCTCTCATCTGTGCTTTCTTTTTTCATACTGAGAGAGTGTTACCACCACCATGCCGTGGCTCTGCATGGTAGGTGAAGGTATCTTATCTAAAGAGGGTTTGTCACTTTGATTGCGCATATCTTCATACTTTCTAACCGCAGATGGCTTTAATGCATATATTTCTTGTCAGTTTATGGTAACAAGTAGCTTAGACCAGTGACACTCGAAGTTTTTTTTATATTCCTCCTATACAAACCCTATCACTGTCAATTTTTCCCCAAAAAAAATTACAAATGATAAATGCAAAAATTTCACACTACCTATTGTGAAGAAACAATTGACAATTATGAACCAAACAAACTCTTATAACATCAGTAACTGCAGTTAAAGCAGCTTTTACCTGGAAGTTACTGTGATTGCTACCTGACAGGCTCATGGTCCGCTTGGTCATAGAGGTGGTTGGTAATCGCAGCTTCACCCTTACCACCGCTAACAGCAAACAGTAGGTTACCATGCCTCAAGAACGGCGTCCCGCAAGGATTCATCCTGGCACTCCTTCTCTTCAACATCTACACCTCTGTCTTGCCAACCACCGTCTCCAGAGCGTATGCATACACCAACCACCTAGTAATCATGCATGCTGATGGAGATTGACAATTACAGTGGAAGGGGTGCTGAGCAAAGACATGGCAACCGTAGGTCAATACCTCCAGATCTGGAATGTAAAGCTCAGTACTACAAAAGCAGTGTTGGCAGTCTTCCATCTCAACAACAAGGAAGTTCAACATATGCTGAAAGTCAACTACAACAATGAAATCCCACTCTTCTGCTCTGAGCCCACATACCTCGGATTGATGTTGGACAGTACATTCATGTACCACTGACACCTTGAGTCACTTCGCAAAAAGATGACATCACGCATTGCTCTCTTGAAGCGGCTTGCTGGCTATAGCTTAGGTGCTGGGGAAACAACGTTGCGAAGAGCCACCTTAGTCCTACTCCATGCAACAGCAAAGCACTGCACTCGTGTCTGGTTCCGCAGTGCTCACACCTACCTCATCTACTCTGTCATCAATGATTTGCGAACTGTGACTGAATGCCTGCATCCTACACCAGCAAACAATTTTCCTTACCTCACAAGCATCCAAACGGCTAAGCTTCGTCGCGAAGGAGCCACACTGTCTGTAGCACGCCGTCCCATGGAGCCTGGACATCTGCTCCACTCAGCTCTCACCTACCCATCGAGTGGGAATGCACGGCATCGCAAATCGAGACACCCATTTGTAACCACCGCACGACAACTCATCAGTTCATCTGACGACAATAACGGAAGTGCGACGCTTTGGGCGGATTAACACGGCCTCCACACCAGTGTCAGATGTTTCTGCTCCTGTTTGCACAAATGGAGTATGGATGCTTCTGCGGCTTGTGAGTGTGGCGAAGAAGATCAAACCGTTAACCATGTTCTCTTCCAATGTACATTCCATCGACCTCCCCAGGGATTGCACAACCTTGCGGTTTTGGAAGATGAGACAATCGATTGGCTGCTCAACATCTGCCCAGAGATCTAGTGCGGCCAAGCGGTGGACTGAAAGAACTGGCTCAAACAATGTTGATGAAGCAGCTTGTGCTTGCGTTATGCAGACATTCAGATCTAAACCAAGCTCGCTGTGTAGTTGTTTTTATGTGCTGAATAACATAATAATAAAAATTTAAGTTTTTTTCACCCACAGCTATTCCTTGCTGGCACAAATTTCCTCCCAAGAATTAAAAATTCCTACCTTAGTGAGCCAAGTGACTCCCATTTGAGAACCACCGGCCTAGACATTTTCATGCCATTTTCTGATTTGGTGTTCTGGAAAAAATTGACCTATTATTATTTTTATTAAAATATGTAGCCTGTTTGGGGTGTCAATAAGTATATATCTGCGTATAGTTGTTGCGACCTCTCCAGTGGTGTTGCGTTGATTGTGTGATTCACCACAAACGAGATGTGCGTGAAGAATAACACCATCATATGTGTAGCGCGAGCAAGCAATAGTAAAAGAGATTGTGAGCATGATCTCTATTGTTGCTTGCTGCCACGGTGCGAAGCTTTGCGCACATGCTGCTCGGGATTTCCGATCGCAACAAAATGGTGCTGTGACCAGGATGTGAAGGTTGTGCGGAGTTCAGCCTTCACACAAAAGAACGTGCGATCGGTGTGGTTCGTTGTTACAAGGAGGGGATGTTGTTGCAACCTCCCTGGTGGTGTTGCGTTGATTGTGTGATCCACCACAAACGGGATGTGCGCGAAGAATAACACCATCATATGTGTAGCGTGAGCAAGCAATAGTAAGAGAGATTGCGAGCATGATCTCTATTGTTGCTTGCTGCCATGGTGCGAAGCTTTGCGCACATGCCGCTCGAGATTTCCTATCGCAATCTAGTTATAGCTTGTGGTGGATTAACCCTATGCCACCTAAAATTACTTAGCATGGCAAATATTTTCATATGTCATTGCTTGTTTGCAAGAAAAATGAAAGAATTATCTAGGCAGAATATATTTTGCCATTTGAATTGGTCATGTGACAAGGACAATAAACTTGGATTAGTATACCATCATTGTCACATGATGTAAAACCTAAACCCTAAACATAAACCAAACCTTGAATGCAAACATTAAACCGTAAACATAAACCCTAAAAGATTAAATAACAACCATATAACCTGTACTAGCAAAGCAAAAGCAGCAATGGTGAGAGCTTAACTGACCAACACTCACACAGCAGGCATAGACACTTCTCGATAGTGTGATGACCTCAGTGTTATATCTGGACAAAATTGGATACCGTTCGGAGATGTTCGAATGCCAAAACATTCCCATTAGAGTCCTTGCTGTTGTCGGCGAAATAAACACTACCGATTATATTAACACTTACATTACTGCATGTGAGGTAACTTATGTTACGGATTCATCACTTCTGTTTCTTGTATACGAGGAACCTTGTGGTTAGACAAGTCACAAAAAAGCCAACTGTTACCTTCTGACACTAGCCTTGGCAGTACAAGAATGTTCAGACTTACGTCTCTAAACAAAGGTTTTTGTCAAATGATTATGCTGTGGAATTCGTCTAGAGAATTTCAGTGACCAAAACATTTTCCATGGGTTCAAGCTAAAAAAAGTATGATGATTTTGAGCAGCTGTTGAATAGCTATTTAGTTGTAAAAACATTTTTTGTGGGCAGTGTCTAAACAACTGTATCTGGTTTTGCCTTCTGGAAAAACTTTTAAAATATCTGATCAATTCTTGTATGTCAGTTGTTTCTCAGAATAAAGGATTAAAGTGGTGATTATGTCTTCTAACCATATTAAAACCAATACAACCAAGGTGAGATCTGAACCGACAGGAACAGTCACTTCCCACTCGACCTTGTTGATGGTGCTGGGAATGTTTCAAACTCAGTCTTATATGTGGCACAAAACTGGATACATTTTTTTCGTCTTTTCAAAGCGAAAACCAGTATGGTCGTTTAGACACTACCTTTTTTGTGTTCTGGGAATGTTGCAAGCTGGCACTTAATTACATTTAACATTATGATGTGTTTTATTTGTGGTGTGTTGCACAATCATACAGAAAATAATTGATCTTATGCCATTTTAGCTGATGAAGGTTTTGGTAATTTCCAAGCCTTATAAGTTAGTAATTTTTAAGGAGCTGGCATCATAATGAGTGATGATTTAGATCTTAACAAGTTTGCAATAAGGGATGATGAGTTCATGTCTATGCAAAATAAGGTTGAATCTTAATCTGAATCAAATGATATTGTCTTGCATACCAGTCATGAATTTAGGGGGAAAACAAATATATTAGATAAAAACATTAGCAATAAACACAATCTACTCGGAAGAAAAACAAGCGTAACAAGCTATGCATAATGAAAGATAATGTTTAAGACAACTCCATACTACTGTGATGCAAAGAGCAAACTAGTCTAGATCGCCAAGGTTTAATCAGATTTTAAGGATTAAAAATCTTGATCAAATAGTTTTTGGTTCCCTCTTTATATATCTACTGCTCATGGGAAACTAGTGACCATTAAGTTAATCATAATACAAGCAAGAGATTATTAAACTGGCAGTGTGATGAAATTGGAACCATTCAGCAGTACAGGGCAGTTTGTTATCAAAATTCATTAGTCAAATGTAGTTTGTGATGAGGTAAAATAAGGAACAGTACAAGGTGCTAACATCAAATTACAGGTGGTAACACAGGAGTTTTAAACTCAGATTGCTCCTGAGGCCAAATGAGGTCTTATTGAAATAAACATAGAGCTGCATTATGACAATGTATACAACCTTGAGTACCTGAACCTTCTTAAAAACAACTTCACATCTTATTTCTTGCAAAAGGTGTTGTGAGATAGAGGCAAATCATTTCAAGCTGTCTTAGAAGGAACTTGTTCACTTACTGGCTGAGTAATGTTTAACACCTTCAACTCCAGGCTGTTTTCACTGACCTGTGTGAGCCACTTGAATGCGTGTCACTTTCCAACTCCATAACTCCTCCGTCAATTGCACTAGAGAGCTGTTCAAACCCTCAAGAGATGCGGCAAGTTTTCGAATCTGCAGTGAAAAAAAATTGGGGGGGTTTGGTTTTTTTGTGTATCATGTCATAAATGGGGTATGTTTTTGGCCATTTTGGCTCAAGTTACCTGACCCTGGGCCCAAAGCACTAGATGGAAGTATTTCGCTCAAGTTTTTATTGGAAACTAAGCTAGCATCCGAGGCTTTTAAGCTTTTGATTAACTTTCTTGGGTTCCAGGTTTAAAAGTTATGGCCTGAAAACAACAAATTAATTAATTATTCATCTAATCACATTATTAATTTGTTGTGCTTAGGCCATAACTTTTGAACCAGAAATGCTAGAAAGCTGATCAAAGGCTGAAAAGACTCGGATTCTAGCCTAATTCCCAACAAAAAGTTGAGTAAAAACATCCTTTTGCTGTTGGGCCCAGGCTGGGTAAACTGAGCCAAAATGTCCAAAAACCTACCCCACTTATGATGTCACTTACAAAATAACAAGATCAATTTTTTTTTCATTGCAGACCCGAAGACTTGCAGCATCTATTGAGGGTTTGAACAGCTCCCTAGCAATATTGACGGAGGAGTTATGGAATTGCAAAGTGGCCAGAAAATAGTGGCTCAAGCAGGATTTCTAGATACAATACATTTGCACATTGGCAACAAATGTGTTAAGGACTGGAGCTGAAGCTATGGCCATTTGAGAGATAGTTCCAGGGCCCTTCCTAGATACTAACAGTTTTGCTAAATTGACCAAAAAACAGATTTACTTTAACTGAGGCAGTGCTGTTTATAGCACTCTAAACGCAATTGTTACCTTACGAGTTATGACACCAGAGTGCAACAGTGGATCTGCAAGTCTTTGAGGTTTCCTTGATTTAATCATTGCTAAGGCTGTGGCATTGTAGCTGGACAGGTGTGGTGTTGCATGTAGAAGTAAGAAAAACATTAAGTGGGTCTGTAGTAGTGTAGGGATCTAAAAAGAACTAAGCTATAATGAGTAAGTAAAGTATATCCACAGCTTTTGTAGCTGTGTCATCATGCTGTTAGCATCAAGTATGATTCCAACATGATACCATTGCAGACCTAAGCATGCAATGCATGGCACGACATTGTAAAGTGGAATTTTTATTAGAAACCATTATGCTTACTAGCAAGGTTTACTAAATTACTGGCAAAGTTCACTAGGAACCACTATGTATTGGCAGCAGCATAACATGAAGTGATAATTAATTGGTAGCAAACTAGCATTGCTTTGCATGGCAGTACATTTTCAGGAAGGTATAACAATACACTGTAAACAAATGTGGAATTTTCTTGAAGTTTTAATCTGTGGATACAAATGTTGTGTTTTCAGCATGGTAACTATTGCAACCTCTCGGTTAGTGTGGCGTTGACTGTGCAATTCACCACGAACGGTGGGTACGCGACTTTTGAGCCGTTTTGGTGTGTGGACATTTCGGTCACAATATTTCTGTACATAAACAACTATTACCTTTGTTTATTGAAATTATTATATAGGCAGGCACAATGTTATGGTAGCTGGTGTTAAAACAACTCTATTTTGAGGAGTCATGATTGCGGTTAAATCTGAATTGTAATTATGAGTTTGAAGTATTTGTATTTAATAGCAAAATGTTGCTAATGATTGAATTTGCTTGCTGATGATAATGAAAATCATATGTTGATGCTGATAATGAAAATCATATATTGAACTTTTTGCATCTTCGATCACGTTTATCGTATTTTTAAATGAAACCTTTTGTTGATGTATGTAAGTTTGCATTAAAAAGTGAACATGTAAGATTTCTGCAAGGTTTAATAGTATGATCGAAATGTCTCGAGACTTAAACGACCAAACCTAAGAAGTTCCGTGACTGAAACAGCCAGACCCAAAAAGTTCTGTTTTGACGAACGGGATGTGCGCAAAGAATAACACCCAAATATATGTGGCACAAACAAGCAACAACAGAATAATCTTGTTGGGTAATCTCAATTGTTGCTTGATACTCAGGTCTTCCCATTGCAACAAAATGGTGCTATGACCAGGATGTGAAGGTCATGCCCTTCACAAAAAGAACGTGTGATCGGTGAGGTTTGTTGTGAAAAAAAGGTTTGTTGTTACAACCTCTCAGTTACCGTGGCGTTGAATGTGTGATTCACCACGAACGGAATGTGTGCGAAGAGTAACGCCCATTATATGTGGCGCTAACAAGCAATAACAGAGTGATCTCGTCAAGTGATCTCTATTGTTGCTTGCTGCCACAGGGTGAAGCATTGCGCGCAGGCCACACAGGCCTTCCGATCGCAACATAACCAATCTTATTTTATCCTGAACTTAGCAGGTTAAATTGTGCTTTACTTTGTGATTCACCACTGCTTACTATGACTGCAAGAGATAAGAAATTAGAACTTATCAGCTGCAGTAGAATTTGCCTAATATGTCGCCTCAATAGGATATGAAAAAAGTAACAATTTAGGCGAGGTGACAAATTATGCAAAAAGTTGAAAACTCTATCATGGAAGCTTGTATACTTTATCATAGTAACTTGTATATGTAGTGCTTTTATTTGCAGTAAAACGCAAGTTTATGATGTTATGGTTGAATACATCAATTAATTCCTCTACTCAATCTAGACTCCTCCATTTAATCTAACACCTTTTAAATCTTTAGCAAACTTCAAAGCGTTCTCAACGGGGAGTCGTGTTGTGCTTCGTACCTTGTGTATAAATTCAATAAACAAATTATGAGGTGTAACAATGCTCACATAGAGATCCTTAATTTGTTTGAATTCCCACATGTATTAGCTGCTTTGACATCAAAAGTGAAACTGCAAATGATGTATTAACCATGAACAAAATGTTTCTAAGGGATAGAAAGAGGTGACGAATTGAGCAAATTGATGAATTAGACCAGGGATGGGGAACCTTTTCACTATCACGGGCCGTATAAATTGTGCATTATCACTGGCAGGCTGCAAAATCAATTAATAGTTCTACCTTTGTCTATCTATGAGGAAGAGCGACTACTCTTGGTGTACTATCTAAGTAGGCCTAGTTGCTTGTCACGGAGCTTCGTTTTGACGCGATGTTGTACTCTAACATGGGTAATGAAAATTCTGATGCGGGCCATATCAAATGTACACGCGGACCGCAGGTTTCCCACCCCTGCATTAAACAGTGGCGAACTAGGTGAACAGAAATGTACACAAAAGATAGTTATTCTGCCGGGATAACTAATTGACGAATTAAACGATGACAAATTAGGCAAAACCTACTTATTTTATAAAAGCCAAAGGTGAATTTCTTGCTAGAAGCCATAATGTTTCTTTAACAAGGGGCTTTTAAATACATCTTGGCATTTGTGATAATGCAAATGTGTGCATGTTAGAAAGAACACATGGGAGAGGTAATCGATGATGTGTTGTGCGCTCTTTGCATGGTTTACCTAGGCACAGCTGTTTGTTGGAATTGGCAAGACTGCAACATTCAAAGCATTCAACAAGTGCAAAATACTTGGTCAAATGGGACTAGATCATGTCTAAATGCTCAGATGCAAATGTAGTTTTCCAAACAGCCGTTTTCTTGATTCCGGTTGTAAGAAATAACAAAAGGTCACCAGGTATTAACAGCAAACCAGTGATTGCCTTTCCAGAATTTGTCTACATTACCATTATCTTCAGATGCGTTTCTGTTAGTGCAGGGGTGGCCCGTGGGCCAAATGTGGCCTGCCACAGCATTTTCAGTGTCCTGCAGATGCCTTCAGGGTAATTTTCAAAACTGAAATATTCTCCAACTTATCACAACTTAACAGAGACTTGCTTCTACTTCCATTAGAACAGTGCTTCTCAACCTTTTTGATGTCGTGGCCCACTTTTCGTCAAGACTTTGATTTTGGGCCCACTTCATGAAAATTTTGTTTCAGAACTCATGACTAGGCAAAATTATTGCGTTATCTCGGAAAATTTCGCGGCCCACATGAAGAAGCTTCACGACCCACCGGTTGAGAAGCACTGCACTGGAAGGTATGGGCTTTCACTAAACGTGGCCTTCTGGAAGTAGCCCCCAAGCAAAATTGATTGCCCATCCCTGTGCTAGTGAATGTTCTCTAAATTGTCTGAACCTGTGATTGTTGTTTTTTTGCTGATTTTCTTATGTAAGAGTGCTGATTGTAAAAACTACCACATTAACCTACTGAAATAAGTTCGTCACATTCTTTTAGTTTTGTACTTGTTATTTCATTTTCCATTAAACTTGAAGTGCACCAAGACCAGGTTTTTTTTAAGGTTTCGCTTTGGTGACCGCAAGGAAATTTTAAGAGACCGCAAATATTTCAAATTATGACGTAACAGAGTCTAGCATGGCCTAGAATTGAGCGTAGAAATAAACGTTATAGGACTCGCTAAGGCTAACAAGCTCTAATTCTCTGCTGTAGTTACAAAAGTTGGTTATATTTTGAGAGACCGTTGGAGAAATTTGAGAGACCGTTTTGGTCCCTCAAAACACCTTAAAAAGAACACTACTCATTTGCATGAAGCCGCAAAGATCAGTCAACGGTGATTCAAGAATAGGCTACATAAAAACCAACTGAGGTTATGCAATAAATGTTGGGAATACAATAAGTCCAAATTTCAAGATTCATGCATATGAAGTACATAATCAGTGGACTAATCAGTCATGAATGGCTGTGAACTTTTGACTTTTAATGGTTGTTGCGACGAGGCTCGACGTCCTGGAAAAATCATTTTAAAAGTATATATAATACTCAGTAGCGTAGCAAGGTGGTCTGTGTGCCGCGACGCCCGAGCGGCACCTTTTGGGGTGCGGCACCTTGCTGATGAAAACTTGGGTTTTGAAAGGTGTATGAAAATTTTAGCGTTTCGTTATTATTTTTGAATAAATTTATAAAAGCTTCGAAAGTTCTAACTGTTCTCAAATTTTGTGTTCAGAATCGCTAGAATGGTAGTTTAGCCTAAAATATACGACATGTGGCAGTGAAGTGAGCAAATTTATGAAATTGTTATTCAAAAGTTTGGGTCAAATCTAATGTGCTAAAGTGCCCTAGTATTTGCCTTGAAATTAGGGTGTTTTTAACACACTTACTTGGGAGCAATTGTACCCCAGCACATACTCCTTCCTCTCCAGAAAAAAACATTTACGCCATCCCAGTCAAAAGTCTTTTGAACAAGGGAACGAGATAACATTGGCCAGAGGCGAATTTTCATTTTCGGGGTCCATAGGCTATTTTAAATTAGGGGCCCTTCTGGAAGGTTCGCGACGACTGATGCCATACAAATTAGCACTACACGTGCTCGCTACATTCACTGAACAAGTTGTTCCAATTTAGAAACATCTTACTTTCTTCTGAAATTCCCTCGATATCAGGAACAAAAACAGTAATAATGAAACTAACGAAAAAAACAGGGGTGAAGTTATCTGATAACACTCCCATTACATATTTGTTGAGTTCCCTGTGCAGTTGCACGGTTTGCACGTGTCAAGAGCTAGCTCTGAGTAAAGCATCTGTACTTTTGTCTGCAAAATCGCTGATAATTTTGTCGTACTTTATCTTTCTAGATAAAGCATGTTCAACATACAGAATAACAAAACTTTGCAGCAAGGTCTCCCCGAAACAAACATGCTAAGATTAGTTTTACTGATGTTTCATGTTAATTTTCAACTGTTAGAAAATAAACAAAGGAGGAGTCAGACTTAAAACGACGTTAATGACTAACAGCATCATTGACTGCCCCTCCGGAACAAAATCCTTGGCTGCGCAACAGGTAAGCTGAATCTGGTCCTTTCATACCTCCGTGCCTCAATGACGAAGAGTAAGTCAGGGCAGATTGTGTGATGCAGATTTGATGGGGAAAGGGGTATTTTTGTGTAACTTAACCGGAAAAGGCTGGATATATTAATGTTTCGATAAACTGTGTTTTTCGAACGCAAGTGATACATGACTGGCATTAAATGATATATTGTACAATCCAATCGAATGTGTTTCTTGAAACTAATTGTCGTTTCCACTTGAAAAATGTTGTTTAATTTTTTGTAAGATGTACAAATTTGTCAGGCAGCACTATGTAGGCCTATAAATTATGATAACGTTACTATTTGAATGACCTGATACTCTTCGTAATAAAAATAAATCAGTATAGAAGAATGGCATTTTTGCATCGCTTATCTTAAATTATGGGTCTTATGCAGGGGTCCCCAACCTTTCTCTAACCATGTACCCCTTCAGCGCTCCCACAGATGAATACGTACCCCTAAAATTTATTTTGACACAATATTGTATCATGATTATTCACAGATAAATCTAACAATAAGCATCTAATGATTTTTGAAAATAATATTCACTGATATGTGTATAAATATTTGGAATGAAATAGCATGCAAATATATTTTTCTCTTCTACTACTAGCCCTAAATGTACCCCTGGGGTACATGTGCCCCAGGTTGAGAACTCCTGGTCTTATGGATATTTATATTTAATTGCTTAAAATTTTAAAGCGAAAATAAACACAAATATTTTCCGTTTCAAAGCATTTATTTTCTTAATGATTTAACTTTCGTAAAAATTGTGCCTATTATAATATATAAGTTATTAGAAAGGGCGCACACCTCAACTTTACCATTGGCGCCATTTCGCATAGACACGCCACTGCATTTTGCGCCATTTAAAGTCGTAAAAGTCATATTTTTTTTCTGTGCTTCAGGAAGATATGAAACAAATTTTAAAACAAAAATCTCACCCTTACGAAATCTATATAAAAAGTTACAAAGTCATAAAAAGTCATATTTTCCATGTTGGGTCATAAAGTCATATTTTGCATATCTTCAACCTAAATAAATAAGGAAACTGTTCCAATCTGTCGGTTGACGTTGCGCTGAATGTGCGATTCACCACGAACGGGATGTGCGCGAAGAATAACATCCATATATAACGCGTGAACAAGCAACAATAGAGTGATCATGGCATGTGATCACTATTCTTGCTTGCTGCCACAGTGTGAAGCTTTGCACACTTGCTGCTCGGGCTTTCCGATCGCAACAAAACCATTGAAATAATCTCAAAATGTGAGGTGTAACTTCTATGTCGCTAGGTCTAAGCTGCATTCTGCAAATTGAACCCACTCGGGCACCCAGCGAATGTTGGCAAAGACTTAAGTGAACCAAGTTACTTGGATGAAGTGTAATGCACTGCAGTCCGATCCAGTCCTGAGCCGCCAACTTTCAAAAAAAATTGAAGTCCAATCCAGTCCTGATCCGACCAAAATTGGCTTCACTCCTGATCTAGTCCGATCCCGTCCTGATCCGTGCTCATCTCTGAGAACTACCATGATGGTGCCATTAAAGTGGCAAACTCAGCATTTTGTTCGAACCATGACACACCCAGAGGACCTACTGCAGTTTCCTTTTTTTGCTATCAATTGGCGATCAACATGCTGATATGTTGCCCAATAAATGACAAAATGGTGGTCAGTGTTGTTTCAGCATGTTTGATTGCAGACTATTTGTATCCATTTTTTTTGTGAAAACCGTTTGCATTGTACTTGTATCTTTCATTCTCATTCATTTCCACAAGTCTAGCCCAACCTTACTGCATGCTATATGCAGCATTCTAGCATTTTGATAGATTTGAATGTTATCATTTTTGCTTAACCAGATTTGGATTGGTATTTATGATATTCTTTTGAACTTCTTCACACTTTTTGATTCATATTGGGGAGTGTAGGTTAAGCTACTGCATTGATAAGAATTTCTCAAATTCGCTGCAATTGTTTATTGCGTTTTTTGAATGTTGAG
>JGI24158J21664_10008423_pt1 | contig 13716 bp, 12 predicted proteins | sample Ectturendosymbi3_FD_21664 | JGI IMG/M metagenome (IMG submission 21664) | reverse complement strand
TTGACACATAAAATAAGAAGAGTGGATGTATAGAAAAATGTGCATATTATGTCAACAAACTTCGCCAAAACGTTGGTTTGGAAACAGGACTATGAGTCAAATTGTGACGTCACAACAGCGCACACCAAACACAAATGACTACCCTACGCCACTGAATGAAACGCCCTATGAAAATTTTCTGCGTACGCCACTGATCATCAGTAGCACCAGATACATTGCTAGTCAAGCAAGATTTCCAATACGTGTACACGTCACGTCATCGTGACATTACCCAACTTTCCGAAGAGTGTTACGTCATTTTGACCAAGATTTAAACAGTCCTCCCTTGCTTGGTGAGCCAAGTGGCTCCCGGTTAAGAACCACTGCTAAAAATCATTCCTTGCGCAGCTCGAAGTGCGGTTGGTCAGACACATAGCACACGCAAAATGAAGAAAGTTGCGCGACTGGTCGTTCTCAGTCAGCCCGGTTACAGACAGTAACAGAGTTTTGTCACCGGATGTTTGAATCATTATTTTCTTGTATCATTTTTGTCCTAAACCGAGGATGCCTTGCCGTTGGCAATTAAAAAAAAAGTTTTAATACCAGTCTTAGAGACGTTAGGTCTAGTCTTTAACACGTTTTCAGAAACCTCATATTGAACACCTTTCATTGCCAAACGCATTTCACATTTAACTAAGAAAGACGTTTTTGCAGCTTAGACAACGAAAGTTTTTGCTATGTGTGATTCGTTGAATAAAAGTGTACATGTAACATACATTCTTATTCATAGTGGTTTCGCAGCTCTGTAAAACTTTTAAAATAGTAATTTCAGCTGCTTTCAAGAAAAGATGGTAATGATAAAACTGATGAACTGATTATGAAATGCTGTGAAACAACAGATTGAATATGCGGTCTGAGCTCAAAAACCGTGTTTAGAAATCAAAACAAAATGGTCAAAGAAAAAAACAACACAATAACCGATGATTTAAATGAAATCGTATTGGAGAAAGTTTCGAGAAAGAACTTTTTTCATCGTCAGCTTTGGCTGAAGATGAAAACAAATGTTGTTGCAGAAAAAAACAAATGATTTTGAAGAAAAAACAACTGTTGTTGAAGATGAAGACAGTGAGATGACAACATTTGCTTGTGAAGATGAAAACAGTTGTATGTCATCAAAATAAATGCTGTAGAAGACAAAAATATCATCAGCTTTTGATGGAAGTCTAAACAAGCGTTTTTCGAAACGTCCGATGTAAAACCATTTAAATCAATGATTGTTGCGTTTATGTTTGTTATGCGACTTTGAAAGATTTCCAATTTCACTCTCTTCCAATTTCCAAATACTTTATTGATCCAGAGTGCATTGTTGACATGCTGCAGTGTCAATGACACGACCCTGCTTATTTATTAAATAATATTTTTTTTCGGGGAGGGAGAAGAACTTAATACTCAACAAAAGTCTATGCAAGCTAAAGATGTGGCGGTTTGCAGCTACATTATTATCAGATTACAGTTAACATACGATACAGGCAGTGAGCAAGTTGTCTTGCAACTTCTCACAAGCGAGTTGCTCAACAACGCCCGTCTATTGTACCCTTAGTACTGTATAGTGATATTCTGTTGCACAGGAGCATTCAACGAACACTTATGCTATTTGTGCAGGATTCAGTCTTCAGAATATATCTGTCCCTGCTCGAATTGCTACAGCATTTTGGTGGCTATTCGTCCTCACTGTCATGTCGTCATATACTGCTAATCTGGCTGCGCTACTTACTGTAGCGAAGATGGGAACACCTATCCGTTCCTTTGCAGACTTAGTCAAGCAGCAGAAAATACAGTACGGAACACTGAAAGATACAAGCCTATATGACTTCATCAATGTAAGTTGCTTTTTTAAAGGCTGATCTTCCTATGCTGATTGCTTTATTTTTCTAGCAAAATCCTAGAGCACACATTAGGTTTATTGTCAACACCAGCTGATATTCACTGGTGTAACGGACAAGGTTATGTGGGTAGTTCGATAGAATGCAGCAATATCTCATTTTTTAACCATTCCAAGAAGTTTCTTTAGATCAGGGGGTTCAACCTGACTCTCGCGCGTCACATGTGGCCTGCCGAGTCCTTCCAAGCGGTCCGCGAGATCTTTTTCACCCACCAAATAAATTCATAAAAATACAAAATCCCAGCCAAGCAACATTTACTCATCAGAATGTCTTCAGTCATGGTTGATTGGGAATGATTACAAATTTACTTTGTCACGTCACCAATCACCAAAATAGATCAGCCATTGATGGAACAATTGGGGTATTACCAAAGAACTAGCTCTATTTGTTTACCTTGCTTACGCTTGCTGTGCTTCAACCTACCTACACAGCTTGTGCAACTTAATCAGAGATAAATTTCACTTTAAGTTTTTTCTGTTTTAGCGGAAGTACTGGTCTAATTGAGTTGCTTCTGATAATGGCAATCTGGCAACAGCAAACGAAAAGCTAAACGTTGTGATATAGGCCGAGAATTTCAAACTTTTTGTTGCCTTTAAAACAAACTTTCAAACTTTTTGTTTAAGTATTCTTTCAATCACATCGCTCATCACGCCAATAGGGCAACAAAAACATCGATTTCTACGAGTTTGTTAGTGCTTTAACTTGGTTATTTTTCATGTTGGTCGTATGTAAAACTAACGTGAAGTTAAAGTCTACAATATAATTTAATACATCACCATTTCATGATATTAATACATATTGCCAGCGAAGTAATCTACTAAACCAGGGGTGTCAAAATGCGTCCCACCAGCGCCATTCGTGCGGCCAGCGAGTGATTCCGGCCAAACGGTGCCAAATGCTCTTTATGATTATTATTTATGTGTTCAATTAAACCACTTTCATACACAACAGTTTATTCATCAGAGTAAAGTGGCCAATGAGAGTACGAGTACCCCTTGCGGTACGCAAAGGTGTTTCAAGAATAAATGAATCTTTTTAAGTGTCTTCACAATGAAATTTTAACGTATAAGTACAATAATTATAGGTACATTTGTAATTATTGTGCTCGTGATTACAGCCAAGTTGTACTTCATAGAAAAGAAGGTCGTCCAAAGGTAGGCATGCCATATTTTTGTGATTGAAAACCAGGACGCTTCAGAACAACGAGCCGTATCAGATGAATGTGGTTAATATCTTACTTGGGGTATATAGCTATTTTCGAATCTTATAGTTAAGACACCAAGAAAAACTAAAATAGTACATTTTACTAAGAAACAAAACAATGCTCAAGCATTTGTAAATTTATACATTCGCCCAATAATACTTTTCCGTAGACAATATTTTTTCATTCAAAAAGTCTTTGTTTGATTTTATTTTCTCGTAGAAATAACAGCAGGAAAAATCTGTTTTAATTGACTTTTACAGATGAGAAGTGCTTTCACATTCTGCTTCTGTTATCACTTCAGATCACATGTTATTCATATTGGCTGATTGAATACCAAACCGGGACGTTTTGGTTGACTGACCGGGACGCCGGGACAAAGCCTTTAAACCAGGACTGTCCCGGCTAAAACGGGACGTATGGTATGACTACCCAAAGGGCACATCACTAAAAAAGGTTGGGAACCACTGGAGTAAAGGTTGTGTGCTAGGCTGCGCTGTATAACTTTAGCAATAAAATCTTTAAAAATTTTCCTCTTGGTGAAAATCGTCTAAGAAAGTGCTCCCAGTCCCATCATAGCAAAGGAGGCCTTTCAGTGAAAAGTAGAACACGCAAATACAGCGCAGACAGATCGTTCACACATGTATTCCAGAAACGTCTGTGAAGCCTGACAGCAAGTGACGTTATCAGTTTTATAGATGATGATTTTCGTGAGCCACAGGTTTTACACCAGAAGAAGATTAGTTTATTTGAGACAGAGTAGCGTTTAAAAAATGTAGACAGTCAGGCCCGAAGCCAGATTTATAAGCTTGGGGGGACCAAAATGCATTTTTATGGGAGCAAGATGTTTGTTTTTTTTGTATGGTTTAATAAAAATGTTCCGGACACAAAAAAATGTTGGAGGGCACAAAAGAATTGGGGGGACAATGCCACCAAGTGACTACGGGCGTGCTGACAGTTGTACTGCAAGCGACTCCTGAAGTTTAAACGGAGTCAATTGTTTTTATAACTGAAACTATTCCACCGCATTTCGAACTATAGTCGAACTATTGTCGAATTGCTGCAGGTAATTTTGATTATTATCATTTTGTCGGTCACTTTTTTAGCACAAGTTCACAAATTTCGAGATCTACGTCTCTTATGTGACTATTGACCCCTAAACATGTTGCCAAAAAAACGAAATATAAAAAGATGAACATGCCGTGGTGGAAAAAGTGTCTTTACTTTTGTATCAAATCCAACGGGAAACCAACGTGTTTGATTTGTAAACAGCAGGTAGCTATACCTAAGGAGTATAATGTTAGGAGGCATTATAATGCTTAGCATGCCCAAAGACAAAAAATATATGTAACCGGAAAGCACAACTGAGACAGCAACAATCAGTGTTCAACAATGTTTATCACGCTAATGATGCCGCAGCCAGGTCAAGCTACGTTACTGCCCACGAAATTGCTTTATCAGCAAACGGTTTACCGAAGGAAACTTTCTTAAAAAATGTATGCTGATGACAGCAGAAATTATTCGCCCAGGACAACGTCAGGGTTTTGCAAACGTAAGCCTATCAGAAAATACAATTGCAGAAAGATTTAATGAAATATCAACCAATGTAAACAGCCCACTTCAAGAGAAAGTCAAGTCGTTCCTTCGTGGCTTTTTCTCTTGCAGTTCATGAAAGCACAGGTTTTACTAATGTAACTCAACTTTCAAAAATCATTCGCGGTGTTGATGAAAAGATGCAAGAGTCACAGAAGAATCTGTAGAATTTGTACCAATGAACGAAACTACAAAAAGTGATAATGATGATGACATTTTTCCAGCTTATTCGGAGCATTAGATAAAGTGGTTGTTATCTGGAAGCTTAGCGACAGATGGGGCACCTCAGATGGCATGGAGAAAACCTGGTGTAATGACGAAGCTGCACGATGTGGCGGCCTGGAGATAGCGACGCATGCAAATAATGGTCACCGGTAGATGGTGCCCATAAGTAACAAGTCACTGTGATAGTCACCACAAGAGAATTATCGTAATTCACTTATCCCTATATAGTGCAATGTAGCATCAGTATATTGATCTCGTCGGGTGATCTCTGTTGTTGCTGGTTGTTTCCCCAATAGTTTAATGCCCCGAATTACCATCTTTCTCTTATGCTTGCCTGAGTAGTTCAAGGCGATGCAGGTGCCTGCAACAAGAGAAACCTGCGAAATTGGATGCAGACCATCAGTTTCATAACATATATTGCATATTACACATAAAAGTTTTATGCAGCAAGAAATTAACGATGGATCATGCGGTGGATGTTGTCATATTAGCGGTTAACATTACTTGAGCAAGTGGCCTTAATCACAGGCAGCTTCACTGCTTCTTTCTTGGAGGAAGATAAGAATCGCTATGGTCTGGTTAGACTCCTCAACTTTAGATTTAAAAAAATTAGAAGTAGTGATTAGTTCATTGGATTAGTTCACTAAACGTGCACATCAATTTTTAACAAACCTTTCAACAATTCTTTCAGCAATATATTGAATGCCTAGAAGTTTCATTTGCTTGAATTAAAGAATAACAGCAGTATATTTCCGAACAGCTCATATTTACTTTTGCCATTGGGCTAATTTCGTGAACTTACGAAAAGTTTAATTTATATACAGAGTGTTGTGGAAGTGCAAACGGTAAAAATCGGTCAGCTTCGTTTTCGCATCTAGCATCTCTATGACTGACTTTTTGGTTGCACTTCAGCAGAGGGTAGAGGGTAATTATTGAAAATAAAATTGCAAATAGGAGTTGCTCAGTGCATTGTATTGACTTATCTTCACAAACGAGGACGATGTTGATACAGCAAGCTTGTGAAACTTCGCATGACAGTCGCTTGAAGCTGCCAAACCACAAGCGTTTTCCTGAAAAACCTGCAAACGAACTTGAGAGCTGGTACAAGGAAGACTAGATAAGCACTTTGCCAAAATTGCAAAGTGCTGTTAAAGAGTTAAAAACAAAAGGTTTCTGAATTAGAAAATCAAACGGTTTGCAATAGCATGCAAACTACCAAGCCAAACCATCATGGGCATTAAACGGAAAGCTATTTGTGTGCCGTGTTTGTTTTGCAGAAAAAATCCATTGACGATAATGATCCTCTATCCTTCTATCGATCCATGTCGAGAGTCATAAATGTCAGTTCGAATGGATTGAAAGGTGTAAAGGACGGATTCGACAGAGTAGAGACTGGAGATTTTGCTTTTTTGTGGGACGCACATGTAATTGGTAAAAAACACATAAAAACTTGAAAGGAAAGCTTTCCAGAACAACAGTTGCTGACTAATTGTTTAAATATTTTCTAGAACATGAGGTTGCCAATCATCCAACATGCGCCATTGCATCGATCAGTGATTCAATATATCACAAAGGTTACGGATTTGCTTTGGAAAGAGACAGTCCTTACAGAAATGGTTTATCTCTCGGGTAACTAACATTTGTGTTTTCTCACAGCACGTATAGCATTTTCGTCATTGTGGGTCTTTGCATAACGAGCAAACATGCGTTGCAGATTATTAGTGTTTTTGCATGTTTAATATGAAAATTAGAGCCTCATTTGTGATTGTTTTAGAATTCGGGATTTGCAAGATTCTGGCGATATTGAATTCTTACAGAAGAAGTGGTGGCCAAGATCCAAGAAATGCAATGCAGAGAATTATGCAAGGACAAGTGGACAAGAACTTGCCCTAGAGGTATTCTTGTTTTTTTACGGTCTACTAACATAAGCTTTATGTTTGCCATGTGTTTCTTTGGTTTGCAGACATTCACTGGAGCATTTCTCCTGCTAGCCACCGGACTGGTGTCAGCATCCATTTGCGCTTGTATCGAAATCTTCATCAACAAGATGAGGAGAAATTCATACCCTTTGGCAGTTGAAAAAGTGGTAATACCTTAGTATGTTTATTTTGATTTAATGTTGCCTGATTATGTAATTTTCATTTGCTTTACTGCTACGTGGCTGCATATGGATGTGGGTGATCGCTGTCTCGCCTTTTGTACGTCCTGTAGGCTACAAATGATTTAAATAACTTTTTTCGTTATCAAACCATCGTCACTCACTCCATGCAAGCAGCAATGTTTTATGGGTTTCTTTCTAGAAACAACACACCGGAAACGAAGATGCAGAAGCGGGGAGTTCCCCCATGATGGTAAAAGAAGCAATGGGAGGGAGGATCGAATATTTTCTGAACAACGGCTTAAGAAAGGGGAGGAAAAGGTTATGTTACTGAGTTTTTTACAACTAAAAAATCAAAAGCAGTATGACATCAGCATTGGATAAAATGGTTGTGCGCAGTTTGCATGCGTCGAATGTGCATGTGCGTGTGTGCGCGACTCATGGCGAATGTGTTTTTAGGAAGGCGTCATCTGCAAACGAAGTTGCAGCACCACGGCACAGCTTCGAACAGTGCCCCTTCATCCATGTCTTGCATTCACCGAGTACTGAAATGAAGCCGAAGGAAATGCTTCGCCCTGAAATTTCAGCCAAAGCAACTCATGATCCGTCTTCACTTGATGTTTTGCAGCATAGTTCGGAGAAAATGAAAAAATGCAGTTCTCAAAGGAATGATGATGGCGAGTCACCAGAGAACCACAAACCTGCTGCAGAAACAGTATTCAATCCTCTAACTGAACATCGTATTTGTTACGGAATAACCACTAGCGTTGAAGCAACTGTTAATCACGCTGGACCTCCCCATATAGCTTGTACTAGCGGTCTACCCCTGTCAAGACTTGGGCCAATTGTAGACAACATTCAGGGATTTTCAACCTTGCCATTGAAGATTCCCTCGATTCTCAAAAAAAGCGAGATTTGACAATGACCTGTATGTAAAAATATGACCTCAGCCCAGGGCCGCAACCAGCTCATATTTTCGTTGAAAATTTCGTGGAGGGCAATTGCTCGGTTTCCTCACCTGGTTGCGGCCCTGCTTCAGCCTTACCGTCGGTTCCCTTATTCAAATTTATGCTACTTGATTAAAGAAAAAAACACATTTGCTCAATGCTTTTCACAAGAATGCTCCGGAATTGTGATTAGTGCTGCTTGAACATTCCAATAAATATCTGTTCGATATACGTTATTGTATTCATTGCGTTTCAATCTGGAGAGAATGTGCCACCAAGGCAAGCAGCAGAGACCAGGCACAAAATCAAGACTTGTTTCACTGAAAAAGAGGACGGGGAGTACGGCAGAACCTCTACAACTTTGAGAGTAACGGTGAAAGTCCATCTCCAAGTAACCTTGGTGATGGAGTGCACGCAACACCAGATGATATTCGGAACATGCTTCCAAAAACGAAGGACAACATGTTGAGCTGCCGCAGACAGGGACCGAGTTTAAGGAGGGACATCCAACTTTCGGATAGAGGCAGGCAATATCATTGTCTCCCCCAATATTTTGTAGTTGTACAAATTTCATGGTTAGATTCAGGGACGCCGGAACAGCGGTAGGGCAGGGGAGCAGTATAAAAGTTAAGGGCAATGGAAACTTATAAAAAACAAAAAAAAAACGTTACCAATTATGCTTGCTTCTGTTGAACAACAAATTTGACCTCAAAAATAATAAAAGAAACTATAGAAAATTTGTTTCAATTTAATCTTGATATACCGTGAAAGTATCTATGATGCTCTTATGAAAACACACCTCCACATCGTTGCCCCTCTTGAAAGGTCGAGGGGGAAATGCCCCCGCTCTCCAGCGTCCCTGCTTACCGCTGTCGGCAGTTGCTGTCTCGCTGCATCACCTGTCAAGATTTCTGCGTTCAACAGTCACATGCAGCAAAACGCCTAACATCGTAACTCGAAGTGAACATTAGAAGATTTGCTGCCATGTTATTGATACACAATAAAGACCAACAGCAAAACAATCCGCTCGCAAGTTTGGAAACCTGCCTCTGCAGGCAAACGAGCGGACATGAGTCAACTGCAAGCTCACCACTGCATGACACCAAAACAGTAAACCTGTGCGAGTGCCATAGCGGCAAATAAACTGCCATTGCAAGAATTAGATCAACTAATTGGAATTGAACTCCTGACGTTAGGTTTTCTAGAAAAGTTTGATTCTTAGTCCCAATTTCGAGGGGGGAAAAGCCCGTTTCCTCCCCCTACGGACGCCTATGGTTTTGACGTGCCGCGAGTTCAAAACTGTTTGATTGAGTTCCGTGTAAAAACTAAAAAATCACTATAATAGCCATATTCTTCGCATTTACATGTTCAGCAACAATGTTGACCTCAAAGTAATAACAGAATTTATAGAAAATCATTTTGAATTTTATGTGTGCGCGAATAGCTGTAATAAATTTGTTTCAAGTCGATCTTGATAAATCATGAAATTGCTTATGATACTGTTATGTAAGGGCACCTGCTCCCCCGTTGCGCCCTCTTTCAAAAGGCAGGGGGATAATGCCCCCATCATGCACCCCCGTTCCGGCGTCCCTGGTTACATTACTGTTGGAAACCTCCCCCAGCATAAAGCCAGGGAATAAATAAGAAAATTGGAGATATTATCTCTGGATTATCTAGAGATAGTGTACAGATTTACTACGTAAAGTGAATTATCATGATTGTTGATAATTGTGTTGGTTAATTTTAATTAGCCGAATCAGTGTGTACACAAACACACTGATTCGCTGACTGATTCGTGTCATGTTCCTATGAGTCGAATTCCTGCTCTGGTCGCAGCCTACAATATACAGAACACGGTTGGGATTGCTAGTATTTACCAAAAGATCTTGTGGCTTGTTTTTGGATTGATCAATGTGGTTTAGTGGTTCTAGTGAGAATCTTGTGGTTATAGCAGTAGTACATTTTATTTCGGAACTGACCAAATTTGAATTGATTTTCATAATTTTTTAGCATAATTATGTCTATTTAAAACCAACTCTCAGAATTAATGTGTTTTCGTAATAATTGCAGCGATAGATACAGCACCATTGTACAGTACCAGTTGCTATAACCACCACCACGGGTGGAGCCAGGGGGCGCTTGGGCGGATGCGTAGGCTGCGACATTTTTTTACATAAAGCATTACCTAATATTATCTTTTCTTGGAACGACAGCACTGGAAGTCCCTAATCGATTTATTTCAATGTGTGCCGCAGGTTTAAGAGTGAATTATTTAACCTTCTGCTTTTCCAGCTGCCACAAAACAGTGGTAACTGCAGCGATTTCACATAAAGTAGATGAGTCGCTTGTATGGTGTCCTTCACGATGTAGGTGTAGGCGGTACAGCGCGTGACAAATCATCAAATTTTCAGTTAAATCCAACCACTGTGTTTTTCCATATTGTGGCGGTTTTAGACAAACTGCTAACCGAAGAAAATAATTTTTAAAATACCATATTCACATTTCTTCACAAACATTGAAACTGTACTTTCAATTTCAGAAATTGTCGCGATTCATCTCATTATCCAGGGCGACTCGACATCCCACTTGTGCCGGTGGACCAATGCTCTTGGGTTCATGGGCGGCTTTTTGATTGAAGCTGGTGTGACTTGAAATGCTGGGTGTTTCCAAAGGCACTTGAACTTTAAAACAAGATTCAGTTATGCACCAAACTCGAGTTAGATATTCTCTCAATAAATGTTGAAAAGTTCAGTTTCGTTAAGCTGGCTTTTGTACTCCGTTCGGAGTGTCACGAGTGGTCTGCGGCGCCCATTTCCGCTTGCTTGAGCCGTGGGTCATGCGGCTGCCTTCGCAGCAGTGAATGCTGCACTGGTGGCGAGTCAGTGGCAGCTCCAGTCAACCAGCTTTGGTGTCGCGTGCTCAACCAACTGCACCACTTAGCCGGTTATAGTGAAAAGTATATTCCGAAAATGCGTGTGACATTTTGCTTTGTCTCTTTCACTAGGTTCTGCTGATCTGGCTATTTCTTTGATTTTTGCTAATACATTTTGCTTCAATAAACCATAAAACCGCATTGCGTATATTAAACTTTATATTCAGAGCAAAAGACTTTTACTAATTGTCATACACTCTTCCCTTTACACTATAAGTAGCTTCATCGTTGGGAGGTCTGCAGCCTAAATAACCCCTGGTCCTTCGCAACCTCCCACTCCCTTATGCATTTTATAAATCAGTGCACTTGGAAGTTATCGCAGTACTACATTATAATAATCATGGTGGCGTCATTCATACGTGTGTACCGTATGCTTGTGTTTCATCAAAGTAAATGTATTAGCGCCATCAAGCGTATGTCTTTTCTACTACCGCCATGTATATATCCTCGTGTTGTTTCATGTATTTGTGTGTTCGTTGTTGCTGCAATGCATGTTTAAGTCTAGCGCGTGGCGTGTGGGAGTGACGACGTTACACAATATTGTATTAAATAAACTCTTTGAATGGACAGCTTGATTCCCCCAACAAATATTTTTCAAGCTACCGTTCTTTTCTTGCGTGTTGTACAAAATAGAAAACACAACTTTACCGTCGCACATGCATCGGAGAAACAACGTGGTTTCAGAACAGTACTCGACTCTAGCGATGTTAAAATTTGCAATCATTGCATGATGCTTGGCAAAACGTTAATTTGGTCGTTTTTTCAATGCGGTTAATTTTGAAAAGTTTCATATACTTTGCAATTACGCGGCAGGCGAAACTTTGTGAAGTAAGAAACCCCATTTCTCATGTCCAAAACACTAACAGTTGGCATGAAAATATTACTGAAGCGTTTCTTACTTGTGCAAGAAAGTTTCGTTTTTGGCTTCGACCATCAATTGGCAATATAAAACTGTAAAAATTTAGAAGTTCTCTGGCAGGATTCAAGCGTTTTGGCGACTCTTTTTGAAGTGTACGTATTATCCGGACTGAAGGTAAGAATCAGATGCGGGGCTCAGGAAATATCAGTCACACGCTGAATGCAACAAACAATGAGTAATTGAGGAAGGAAAGTGGGTGGGATGCGATACGAAGGCCATTGTGTTATCCACACAGCTATGATACTGAACGACTGCGCTTCAGTTCTTTGGGGTAAAGGTAGCGTTTATTTCCAGCCTTTAACACTCTTTGGTGAAATCATCAAAAGCGATGCCGATTATTCTTGCAGCAACGCCCTTATGCCTGAGTCTCTTGGGCTTTGTAGTAGTAAAATCCATAACTTAGGGCCTAAAATTATAAATTAAGCACGACTTTACTTTGTAGATCAAACAGATAACGTACAGCATGAAAAATTAATTAAAAAAACAAAACAAACTGCAATAAAAAACTTTATTCGCAAAGAAAATGCGATAGTTTATTTCGGGAAATTGCTATTTTTACAAAGTTTACAAAAATGAGCAAGTCAAGAAAGGCAATAGTATATGTATATGAAGTTGAACTGCATGGACGGGGAAAGTGAATTACATCGAAAACCTCTTCAAAATCGGGGTGGGAAATATGCATAACCGCTATGCAGTGGGAGAAATATAGCCTGCTAAGCTCTCACAGCGCTGCTCAACGAAAGGGATCACAAAATACATGCACTGGGTACTAGACTCATCGCCAACCTGGGTTACTGAATGTGGTTTCACAACACTGGAGTTGAAGACGGATTCAAGAAGAAATGTTATGAACAAGCATATTAACCTTAGGCTATATAGGCTACAGTCATATACAACCGGTGATATAACCTTTCCATTCCTCGTTGAGACAGGTTTGTTGTTAAAAGCCTCACAAACCAGCCTTCGTTTAAATCCATTTACGCTTTCACGGCCTCGCACAACAAAAATAAAAACCGAACCTTCTGCTAAATGTGAAATGTGTTATAAGGAAATTAAGCTTTGCTCAAGAACATTCTGGGCTTATCAATTAAGTATGAAGAGAATAAAAACAGCTAATTTTGTACGGACAGGCACTGTTTACTTTCACCAGTGCAGCGTTCCTGCTCAGAATCTTCTGATGAGCCGCATCGGGCACCAAGAGTTTGGCAAAGCCAAGAGCGGTAATGACGCGAACCAACGTTAGTAAGTATGTTCCCAACGAATTGGGTTAGGGTTTAAGGTAAGGTTAGTTCTCACAAGGCAAACGCAAGAAAGGGTAGTTATTAAACTAAATCAAGACGTTGAAAGCGTGACGCGTATACACGGTTATAACTGAGTTCACGGCCCATCGCGAAAACTGACAGTGTTATATAATATCTACCCATCTGCGCTGCAGAGGTAATCACGCAGCCGGAGTATACGTTTTTTTACCTGCGCCGGAGAAGGACCCGCAGTAGGACTTTTGAATATAAACCACGATTGGAGCTGAACAGGAGTGAAATTTGAAATTTTATTCCGGAGACGTATAACAGGTTTCATTGATCAAAAATTGCTCTGACAGGCTAGTTGTTAGATTAACATCGTGAATCTTTTCTCATGGTTGCATTGGTTCGTGAACAGTTCACTGAAGAGTGCTGAGGCCGAGGTGATCACGGAACCGCAGTGAGCAAACCTTCAGCACCAGTGATCACGATGATCACGATGAGTGATCAGCACCAGTGATCACGATGATCACGATGAGTGATCAGTAGGGCAAGTTTTTGTTGCAGTAAAAAAGTGAGAAAGTTGCATTTATTTTCAACGAAAGTTGCATTTATGCGCAGGAAGTTGCATTTATGCG